>WNGD01000356.1_pt1 | contig 59139 bp, 48 predicted proteins | sample 5400671 | NCBI WGS metagenome assembly WNGD01 (sample SAMN13153369, study PRJNA577476) | soil metagenome | isolation source: 40 cm soil or saprolite under grassland replicate 2 | place: USA:California | collected 2016-06-15 | reverse complement strand
GCATCTATAATGACAATCGCAAAGATCACTACTACCTCATTCTTCCAATCTAAAGAGGTTTGATGCCAGGTACCTGTAATGAGCTCCTGGCATCAATTATACCAGCTAATAAAAATGTTTAGTCCGACAGCGCCTCGGCACGTTTTTCGCCACCGGCAATCACCGCGCGCCGTTTGAAGCCGAACCAGTAGATGGCACCGACGACAAGGAGAATTGCCAGCGTAAGCTCAAAGAGCGGCGTACCACCAAGAATAGGTACATTAGCTAAACTTGGAAAGGCCAGGCCTACTGCCGAGTTGGTATAGATGCTCCGTAATCCTCCGAACCAAAGGAAGTTAATGATCATTAAGCCACCGTAGACGAGCGCCAGTATGTTGATCAGCATGCCCCAGCGACCAAGGCTGAAAGGAGCTTTAGTCCTGGGCCAACCCCTCAAACGAGCGCCGAGCGAGGCGATGTTATTCAAGAAGTACGAAGTGTAAATCAAGCCTGTTGCACCTATTACGATGATACCGATGGAATTGGGGAGATTAATCAAGGCAAGTAAGGGGATTGCGCAGAGCACTGCGACTGCAATGCCTGCCCACATTGGTGTGCGGAATATTGGGTTAACCCTTCCCCAGACTTGACCAAACGGAAGACGACCATCGCGCCCCATCGAGAACATCAGGCGAATGGTTGCCGATTGGATGGCCAGGGTGCAGACACACACGGCTATGAAGACTACTCCCAGGTAGACGTTACCCCAGGAGGTGCCAAGCGCATCCTGGATAATGGCCGGAAGAGTCTGAGTGAAGTTCGCGCTACTTGCAATTCCCTCGAACTTACTAAGGTTCTTGATCGAAAGGATGGTGCCACCCAGGAAGAGTATTCCAGCAATGGCCGAGAGTCCAATAGCCCACAAGACGCCGCGTGGTGCATTCCTCTGAGGGTCCCTGGTCTCCTCACCAAGTGTTCCCGCCGTGTCGAAGCCATAGATGACGAACAATGACATGAACATCGCTGCGGCGAAAGCTCCAAAGTAGGTGTCGTCAAACCCAGGTGTCCATTGACCGCCTAAAGATTGGGGAGAGACAGTAGAACCCGTGAAGAGGAAACTGAGCGGCTGATGATTGAAGAAGATCAGTAAAACGAGCGCGAAAACGAACATGCCAATGATCTCAGCGGCAACACCAATATTATTGATGATAGCCAACAATCTAACGCCCGCAATGTTAATGATCGTACCGATCACGATCGAGACCAATGCGATGAAGACTGGACTGGGCATATTCAGAATAGTTGCCGGGATGCCAGGGAAGATGGCAAGCAAAGGAATAGGGACAGTAAACGCCACACCTGTGATTGTGAGGATGCCTGCGAAAAAGTAAAACCAGCCGGTGAACCAGCCCAGGGTGAAACCAGAGAGGCGCTTGCTCCACTGGTAAATCGAACCCGCGATTGGGAAGTGTGAGGAGAGTTCAGCGAAGTTTAGGGCGACGATAAACTGTCCAATGGCGACGATGAACCATGTCCAGAAGAATGCAGGGCCACCCGCCAGAAGTCCGAGATAAAAAAGTGAAAATGTGCCGGTAGAGACTGAGATGTAGGAGAAGGCCACTGCGAAGTTTGAGAGGAACCCCAGCGTGCGCCGCAATTCCTGTTTGTACCCAAACCGTTGCAGTAATGCTTCGTCCTTCTGTTGCTGGGATAGGTCGCTTTGCGCCATGTGAGAACGCCTCCTTACGGTAAATAATACCAACGATAAGAAACGAGAGAACGGCCTCACTCACCTCTTTGTCATTACCTGTGGATGACCAGGTGAGCGCGACAAGGAAAGGAGCAACTAACAATCACAGATTTGCGATATCCGTATGATATATTTGTAGTCTGTTACATCTTCGTAACAATTCATGCTGAATATTTCGAAACCTGCAACTGTCAATAGTACATAGTAGAGTTTACCATATACAGTTGCCAATAAGCAATGTGCCTATATTACAGAAGCGAAATGTGGACATTTTGCAATAGTAGAGTCACAATTAATCAGCCTCGTGATGAGCAATTCTGAATTAGCAAAAGTACGTCACGCATTGCCATTTGATTTGAACACGACATACAATACTCTTAGACCACCAGGACAGGTATTGGTTCCGATCTCCAGAGCGTTGTGGTCTTTGTGTGCAGAGAGCAAAATCTTAAGGCAAACATACATTGACTTCTTTATTTGTAGAATGAAAGGAAAGGGTAATGCGAAGTAAAATAACTGTGGTTGGGGCAGGCTTTGTCGGTAGTACCCTTGTGCAGCGTCTCGTCGAGCGCGACTATGCCGATGTTGTCATGTATGACATCATACCAAATATGCCCCAGGGCAAGGCACTCGATATGCTCCAGGCGGGGCCTGTGCTTGGATACGATTCACTGGTTGTCGGCACAAATGATTACGCCGATACCGCGAACTCGAATATCGTTGTAATCACCTCGGGTTTACCGCGCAAGCCCGGCATGACCCGTGACGACCTTGTGAAGAAAAACCAGGAGATCGTTACGCAAGTCACCCAGGAAGTCGTCAAGTACTCGCCGGACTGCATCATCATCATGGTCACGAATCCGCTAGATGCTATGGCCCAGCTTGCTTACCATATCAGCGGTTTCCCACGGAACCGTGTGATTGGTATGGCCGGTGTACTGGATACGGCACGGTTCCGCACCTTTATCGCACAGGAACTCAATGTATCTGTGCGTGATGTACAGGCATATGTACTGGGTGGACACGGAGATACTATGGTGCCACTTTCCCGTATGTGTTCTGTAGCAGGAGTGCCGATTTCGCAGTTGATTTCTGCTGAGCGCATCGAGCAAATTGTGCAGCGCACGCGTGATGGTGGAGCCGAAGTTGTCCAATTGCTTGGCACCGGCAGCGCATACTTTGCACCATCCGCTTCGGTGCTGCAAATGGTCGATTCCATCTTGCTCGATAAAAAGATGATTATGCCGTGCGCAGTCTATTTACAAGGTGAGTATGGCATTAATGGACTCTTTGTTGGTGTGCCCGTCAAACTGGGCACAAAGGGTTTAGAGCAGATCGTAGAGATCGAACTGACCGAAGGCGAACGGACATTACTCCAGAAATCGGCTCATGCGGTGAAAGAATTAGTCGAGGTGATGGGGATTTAGACGCATTAGGAGAGGGATTATTGTTAGTCAAAGTAACTAACACCAATCCCTCTCCCAATAACCTTGTACAATAATTAGCTTATCGTTGGAGCAGAACAACATACCACCCTTTGAACGATGCCGCGACTTCATCTCCTTCACCTATTTCTGCCAATAATTCAAGCCTGGCTTTTCCTCTCCTTAGCTGCTCCGGCAATCACAACGATGAACTCTCCTTTGAGCTTCGACAGCTGTGTCACCCATTGCAAAAGTGATGAAATCGTTCCTCGCTGGACTAACTCAAACATCTTGGTCAAATCATTGGCAATTGCAGCCTCCCTGTCCCCAAGAACTGCAAGCGCATCGTGCAAAAAAGCGTCAAGACGATACGGGCTTTCATAAAAAATCAGCGTATGAGGCAGCTCTTTATCAACCTCTATGAACCTGCGCCTGGGACCAGATTTGCGTGGAGGGAAACCCCGGAAGGTGAAACTCTCAACGGGTAGCCCTGACAAGACAATTGCCATAACAAAGGCTGTCGGCCCTGGAATCATGGTCACGTTTATGTGAGCGTTGATAGCACGACGCACCAGGGTAAAGCCTGGGTCGGAGATGCCAGGAGTTCCAGCATTTGTGACAAGTGCGATCGATTTTCCCTGCTTTAAGAGGTCCTCAAGGTGTTGGCCTGCTCGCTGCTCATTGTGTTCATGGAAGGCTATTTGCGGCTTGGAAATATCGAAATGTTTGAGCAACAAACCTGTCTTGCGGGTATCCTCACTGGCAATAATATCAACTTCGCGAAGTGTATTGAGTGCACGCAAAGTGATATCGTTGAGATTCCCAATAGGAGTAGCTACCAGGTAGAGCATCTTATCTCATTTCACTTCTCATCGCTTGCAACTTATCGAGTACCTCGGGGCGTTTTACTTTGAGCGTGTGCGTGCGAGGGAAATCCTCTTCAGGCCAGATGGTGAAGCCGCGCACCTGTTGATGCGAAGCAAGTTGCTTGTTTGCCTGTTGAATTGCTGCTTTCGCCTGGCTTGGATCCTCCATCAAGAGCACACCATGCACAACTGGTCCCTGACCTTCCTCCATCAGCCCAAAGACGACAGCATCCTTGACAACAGGATTGGTGAGTAGCACATTCTCAATATCTTCGGGGTAAACATTTAAGCCATTTGCAAGCACAATCAAGTTTTTCTTACGCCCCTTCAGATAGAGGTTGCCCTTCCCGTCCATATAGCCCAGGTCGCCTGTATGGTACCAGCCATCCTGGAAAGCAGCAGCAGTGGCTTCTGGATTCTTCCAGTAGCCGAGGGCAACGTTCGGTCCCTTTACTAATAGTTCGCCATCCTCAGCGATACGTACCTCCACACCTGGTAAAGGCTTTCCGATCGAGCCATATACGTGTTCATTGTAAGGGGTAACGGAGACAACGGGAGCGCACTCGGTGGTTCCATAGCCTTGCATCACCTTGAATCCCATATTTTCCCAACGCTTATGCAAGTTCGGCGGTAGGTAGGCTCCTCCACTGACAAAGAAGCGAAAGTGACCCCCAAAGCGCTTATGCACCTGCCTGAAGAGCAAATGTCGGAAGCGGAAAGGGAGGCGTGCCGCGATGCGATGAAGCATCTCCCACTGTTTCTCCTTCTTTAACTGCCGTACTTGCCGCTCAATCCCATTCAGGAAGAGCATTAGGGCCTGAGGCACTAGAATCATGCAGGTGACATCCTGAGAATCGAGTAGCTTCAACAACGTATCCGGTGACAATGTGCGAGCATACACTGCGCTGGCACCGCAGTGAAGTATCGCCAGCTCGATTGTCAGCTCAAACATATGACTTAGAGGCAGGATTGAAAGAGCGCGATCGCCCTTGATAATGTTAACGGCTTTTACCGCAGCTGTAGCATTGCTGGCAATATTGCGATGACTCAGCATGACTCCTTTGGGTTGGCCCGTTGTACCCGACGTGAATACAAGCTCTGCTAGGTCATCGCTATCGATTTCAGGTATCGTAGACGTGTTAAGTGTACCCTGCGGTATGGCATCGATATTTATCAGAGGAGCGTGTAGCTGTTTTAACCCGCTGTACTGCTTTTCTGTCGTAATCAGGTATTTTGCTTCTGTCGACTGCTCGATTCTAGAGAGGAAATCTTCTTTTGAATTTACATCCAATGGCACAATAACAGCACCGATCAGCATAGCGCCTAAATAAGCAACCATCCAATCTATACGGCTGGCTGACCATAGCAGGATACGATCTCCTTTTTCCAGCTTTTCATTCTGTAAGTAGCCGGCGAAACTATGCACACGTTCAAGAAGGCCACCATAAGTCAGTGAGGTCATACTCTCCCCCTTAAAAGGTTCGATGAATACGGTACGGTCCCTGTATTGGTCAACTGAGGTGTTTAGTAATTCGTTGATGGTCTCCATGGGCTACTCTCTTTCTGCCCTGCAGTACAGAGCCAGTGAAGTATGTCGGCAGTCATCTGGTCCCTCTACCCATACAGTCAATTCTAGCTGAGAAATAGGCGGATTACTATCTATGAAACAAGAATTCCCCCGTTGATGTGCATTATAGAAGACCTAGATTTTTTTTTCCAGTGTTGCGTATATGATTTTTTGATGTTGAAATTGAGATTGAGATCAAAGCAGAGTAGTACTTTCGAGAGGATGCGAGAGTTTTTGGCTCATAATGCCGAATATACTGTAACAACAATTATTCTACAGCTTCGTATTTCTGTATGCAAAAGATTTAATTTTGACGATGAAATGTATGTAGTGATTTGAATAATGGATGTGCTTATTACAACTTCCAGGTGGCAATATATTTCATACAAAATAGTTTATTTTTAATTGATTAATATCACGAAAATATATGGTTATTGAAATCACAAATTGTAGAGTTAACTGTATTTGAATGACTAATTATAGTTAGCGAGGAGTATAGATATGAAAACATCAATTATGTAATTACCAAGCGAGTACTTCCTGAAAATAAGGAATTTGTACTGTTGACTAGAACCGCTAGATGTGCTATAGTTGTGTATAGAATGATGTATCTAAATGTGATCTATTTTTGTGTGGCCAATTTACATCAACGCATTATTCTGATTAATAATGATGCGTTGGTTTATGCTGCACAGAAATAGATCACATTTCTTTTTCTGTGTACTGAGTTTTTCATCAACTAAAGATTCAGAATTGGTTCCCCCAAATTCTGAAAGAAAGGGATCGCTCGAATGGCTACTATGGAAACAGCGAATGTTGGTAGAGCCGTTGCCGCGAGAGTAGGTACAAATATAAGGGAAGTGCGAACAAAACTTGGGCTTACTCAAGCTCAACTTGCTGCCCCTGAATTTTCCATCTCTTACATATCTGCAATCGAGAGAGGAAAAATTCGACCATCTCTCAAGGCTCTTTCTATTCTTGCTAAACGTCTTGATGTTCCCCTGACCTTCCTACTTGAAGGCTCACCAGCTGGTGCAGCTGAGGCGAGAGCTGTTGGTTACTCTCCTGCAGATTCTGGTCCAGATCAGCGTATCGATGTAGACCTTTTACAGGCCAGTGTGCTTATCCAACAGCAGAAATTTCAAGAGGCGGCTGAGCTGTTAGCGCCTATTCAGCCCGAGCGTATTACGACTGATCAAGTGTATCGTCTATTCCTTCTCCGTGGGGAAATACACTTAGGATTACATGAATATCAAGAAGCTGTAGTTGATTTGCGTGCTGCTGTTACTCAAGGTGAAGGTCTTAATGACATTGAAAGTATAGAACGCGCTCGTAATCTGTTAGGAAAAGCATACTTCTTGTTATATAATTACACCTTGGCCATGGAGAATCATCTTCGCTGCAATACAGCCATTGAGAATGGACAGATCAACGATCCGATCTTCTCGTTGGAGGTATATAATAATCTAGCTAATGACTACTTCAGGCATGGGGACTTGGAGAAAGCCGTTACGTTCTATCACAAGGCGTTAGAGACGCTTGAGGGAATGAATCGCGACAGCCGGAGCTTTGCTGAGAAGTATATGGAGATAGGCCAGCGCTACAAGTCCACAGGGAAGTTGGTTGTGGCCCGTGAATATCTGATGAGAAGCCTTGCACTCTATGAAATGCGCGATGAGCAAAGACTTGTTGGGCTTACTCATCAGCATCTTGGCAAAACCCTGGAGAAGCAGAATGACCTCGATGGCGCCGAGAAGGAGTACAGAGAAGCGATCACCATTGAGCAAGAGCTTGAGGATAACGTCTCGGCTTCCGTTTGCCATACTAGCCTGGCAGAATTGTTGCTAAAACGAGGAAAGGTTGAGGAAGCTGAGCAAGAAGCCCAGAAGGCTCTTGCATATGCGAAGGCAAGCCAGGATGTTCAGACACAGGGACAGGCACTTATAGCCTTGGCCCAGATTCGACATGATGCTAAAGACTATACTGGCGCAGATCAACTATTCACTGAGGCTCTGGAACTGCTTGATTCGTCGAACGCCCATGAGATCGCGGCTAGCGCTTACTCCCGCTATGCGAATTTGTTAGAGCAGCGCGGTGAGGTACAGCGCAGTTTGAGTGCCTTTAAGAAGGCATTCGAGCATCAGCGCCAGGGAAATCGCGGTCACGTCGAATAGAAGAACAGTTTCTGACGACTACAAAGCAGGCTAAGCAAAAAGGAGGACATCCTAACAGGGCGAGTGCCAGCCCCGTCCTTACCATGATTGTACAACAAGAGTAAGGACGGGGCTGGCACTCGCCTTGCTTTGTGCACGTTCTGACTTTTGTCCTACTTTCCCTACTCTACAATCGACTTTTCCGCTATAAACAAATATATTCAAAGATTTATTTTAAATGCAAAATATTATGCAAAAGCTCAAAGAGAAAGGATTCATTATCTACTACGCTGGAGCGCTGCATCATTTTTCATGAGAGGTGAAAGGCTTGATTCGATTGTTACAAAGCTTTTTCAAACTTGTTGTGTTAAGGTTCACCGGGTAAGTACCATTCTCTATGCTAAAATAGAAGTGCATATAGCACATATACATTTTTCTTATGTGATATCCGCATAAGCGTTATCCGTTATCACTTCGGAGGGTTCGCGAATGCCATTCACGGCGCACGATCTCAGATATGATTTAGAACGCAGTTATCCTTCCCTCTGTGCCTACTTACAAAAGCGCGCGCAACGTTTTTTAGGTCCGCTCGCCTATGACGCATATGAAGTTGACCAGGTAATTGGACATATTGTTGAACAACTTACCCGCCTGCAACTGTTGGGCGGGGGTGATTATTCTCCTCAAACTGCGCTGGACCGGCTGAGTAATGCGCAATTTTATGCGTTTCTAAATCATAGTGTTAAAAATAAGGCTATTGATCGCTTACGTAAACGTCGCTTGCCGACAAGCACTCAGGCTGAACTTGAAGGTCCGAGTAACAGTGAAGAGGAAAATGATCCTCTGAATACCGTGGCCGATTCTATCTGGGGTTCAGCTCCTTTTCTCACACCGGAAACAGCAGCGCTACAGGCTGTTTCCCAGCAGGAACTGCGTATACTGCTGAGGCACTGTATCGAAGCACTGAGCCCTGCTCCTCGTCAACTTCAGGCGGTAATGCAAGAACTTGAAGAGTTGGGAGGGGGGGACCTCCTCCAGGAACTGAGAGAGGAACATCGAGAGCTATTGGCTGATTTGCGGCCTCTCCATCTCAGCCAGCACAAAGATCATGCCCACAAGAAGTTACGCCATTGTCTGCAAAAGAGTAGTACCAATTTGGCAGTTCTCGTTGCTTTACGTTTGACAGAATATGGAGTTCATTCTGCCAATATTGATGAAGTATCGGTGAATATCAAGACTTTGGCGCAGGAGGACCTTTCCGAACAGCAGGTACAAGCGGGTCTGAAACACCTGGTCACAGCAGGCTTACTAGAATGGCATGGCGAGGAGATTGTTAGCTTCTCCTCTGTTCAACATAAGCACCTGGCACGCTTCTATGAAGAAGGAGAGTAAGCACACCAACTCTGAGGAGCAAACATGAACACACGCGATCAAAACGAGAGTACACCCAATCCCCGCAATGAGTATTTGCCGTTAGCACAGTGGTTGCAACAGGTTCTGGCAATCACTCCACGACAACCAACAGCAGAGCTAGCTTCTTTTACAGACAATGGAGGGCAGTTTGGAGACGATTATCACATCGAATTTTATCAGCAATTACCTGACTTTGTGCTGGCGCTTCTCAATAACGACACGCAAGCTACTATACACTTTGCGCCTCTCTTGTTTCACTTGATTGGTTGTCCTACCTGTCACACGGCATATGTAGAAATTTATGATGCGATGCGGGCAACGGTGGGAACTGAGGAAAAACACCTAATAATAGGCCATGGCTCTTACTCAATGGCAACCACTTCGACGCGTATGTTGGTATACCTGTGCCGGTTATTAATTAACCAGGCGGAAGCGGTTTTACGCAAGGCACATCACGATCATACAGATAATGATGCATGGGCTCGTTCGCTATTACAGCAGGCTATTCATATCAGTTCTCATTTAATGCAGAGTACCATGCGACAACGGGCTCTGCGCGATCTTGTGGAAGTTGCGACCCTTTTCGATACTACTAGCACATCCACTGATCAAAATCCTGTTGCGCATTCCTATACACCTGTTTTGAGTAGTGGTAGCGGTACACGTCATGGCAAAACGAAGCGCAGAGCCGAAACACTAGCTCGCCCTCCAGGCCAGCCCGCCATTTACCTACAATCGGGCTTCTCCGAAGGAGCAGGCGTGATTACGCAAAATCAGGATGTACTTGAACTTCATCTGGAGGACCTTGGTGAGGAGTTACGTGGTCATTTCCTTATCATCTCAGTGCCACTTGGATCTATACTCGAACCTGTTCGTTGGTTCGGTGGCAATCCTCGCGCTATAAGAAGCCAGGTTCCCGTTGGTGAAGATGGAACACTGACGACACTATTGGGTAAAACTGAACTACAATTGAGTAATCCAGAAGATCATAACCTCTTAGAAGCAATGTTTAAAAAACTGGATGTACGTCCAACTGGGTCATAGGACCAGGCCCCGATTGTGGAGCTTAGAGCATCTGCTTAGTATACGAATACTATGCATTCGGACGAGAGGTATGTAACTATTCTGTATTTCGATGACTGCGCAAGGCTTTCTTGTAATACTTAAGCGCTTCATGTTCCATTCCCCTCTCCTCCAGCAGCTGCGCATAAAATACACATTGATTGGGGAGATCCTCATGAGCACCAATACGTTCTAGCATTTCCAAGCCCGCTACAAAATTGCTATTTCCCGCTTCATAATCCTTTTGCGCATAATCAACTCGTCCCAATACGATGAGGGCAAATGCAGTTATGATGGTATCACCTGAGGGTGAGGCTAACTCATATGCTTTTTGTGCATGCTCATAAGCCTCATCTACTTTTCCTTGCAAAAGGAAGCATTCCGCCATGTTGGTAGTCACACTGGAAAGCGCCAGTTTATCTTGTAAAACAAATGCATCATGCAACATTTGGTCTAAGTAGGTTAATGCTCTTTGCGTATCTCCATGCATCATCACTCGCCCAAGGTAGTGGTAAATCTCACGCCTTAAAGAATTGCTATATTCCTGCAGATGAAGCTGCAGATATTTTTGCCCATAGAGTGCTGCATTATAGTAATCTTTTGTTTCGGCATAGTGCCGAGAAACATCCCAGTACATCGATCCGAGTTGGTCAAGTGATATAAGCTCTTCAGTCATTGATAGAGCACGCTGGAACATCTGGATCGCATCTTGAAATCTGTCCAGCCGAATGTAGTGCAGGCCAATATTCGTGTAGACTTGCGCCATAAAGAAAGCGTCTTGCGGTTGCTGTTCCTTCTCAAGCATAGCCAGGCAGCGTTTATGATATTCAAGACCTAGTGTGTAGTTATGCATCGAGGCATGAACCATTCCCAACAAATTGAGTATTTGCAAACTCAAATACCCATCAGGACCATTGGCAATTTTGAGGGCCTCAGCGAGTACTGATTCGCCCTCATGTAATAAGGCCATGTTATAATAGGCCCAGCCGAGTAAATAGCGCAGCCGTATTTCTTGTTGAGGGCTCAAGGCATGAGATGTGAGATTATACAGGGATGAAATTACTTGCCGCGCAGCACCTTGCCGAATAAATATTTGCGCCTCGAGGAACTGTAATTCTACTTCTTCCTCACTTTGCATTGATCTATCCAACGCAAAAAATTCATCAGCCTCACGCGATGTTTCTTTCGATAAAAGGTCTGTAGAAGACAGGCCCAGACGCTGCGCGAAAATTTCTAAAGCACGGAGTGAGGGATTAATTTGTCCACGCTCGATTGCCGAAACATAACTGACTGAGAAGTCTGGATGAGCAAGCTGGCTCTGTGTAAACTTCTTGGCTAACCTTGCCGCCCGAAGTTTTGCCCCGACAGTTTGCCCCATCTGCTGATGAGTCAAATCAGACATCATAATACCCTCCTACCATCAAAAACCATATCCAAATGGAGAGTCAATAAATAACAAAATAGACTTCATCTATATCATATAATACACTAATGCTTCGTGTCAATATCAAATAATAATACATGGTAAATCGACATTAATGCTTTTTTCTTGTGTACTACTAGAATAGTTTTGTAGCATGTTGTCTAAGATCGGTTCGTTCTATGTTATAATAGTGCGAGCAAAAAGATTGGTCAGAAGATGAAGGAATTGAGTTGTGTGGGACCATGAATTATTTTATGGTGGGCTAGAATAAAAGTGAGTATGTATATAAGATTAAAGCAAGCTCCTACTGCCTACAAATGGTTATTAGGAGCAGGAGTGTTCCTGATTTCGTTTCTGGTCTTTACGGCCATCTTCTCAAACAATATGCTACTTATTCCAACTTTGAGGATCGAACAATTACTACTCCATCGCCCTCTTACACGCTTCGATTGCGTCCTTAATGAGTGGAAGGTATTCGGAGAAGTTCCTGTAAGTGCGCTGCTGACGCTCCTTCTTGGACTGGGATGCCTGTGGTTGGGATATCGAAGGCGTGTACTACCCTATCTCTTTCTTTTACTCCTGGTTGGTATTGGAGTTGAATATGTTGGGAAAAATTATCTGGCTCAGCCTGTGCCAAAATTTTTACAAAGAGGTATAGATTCCCTGAGTTGCCCACAAATAGAAAATCAGCCGCATGCGGTAAAATTTATGGTGATACTGGGTATGTGGTGGCAAGCCCCTGCTGCTCCTCCGAAGCGTTTACAACATGCCCAGCATGCGGCGACCACACCACTGAATTCAAGTAGCACCTATGATGATTATGGTTATCCGAGTGGGCATGCTATTCGCTGGATCTTCATTGGTCTGGTCGCCTGTTGGTTATTTTGGAGACAGGTGAGGAATCGTATCCTGCGCTGGCTGTTGATGGCCCTGGCGCTCGCGCTTGGTCTTGGAGGAGGCCTTGCGCAAGTTTATATCGGCTTTCATCTCACTACAGACCTGGCTGCGGGCTGCCTATTTGGAACCAGTATCGCCTGTTGCGCAATTGGACTATTGTTGCTGAACGAGACCAGAAACAGGTATACCTTGTGACCTACCTTGCTTGTCAATCGATGGTAACAATGATACACTTCTTCCGAAGAAAATAGAGGATACCATATTCGAATCAAGGATTGAGATGTGAATATCAGCACGAGCATTCGTAGACTCACAACCTTGTTTATCATACTCTTCGTTGCACTCAGTGGAGGACTAGTCTACTGGCAGGTAGTGGTGGCGCAACAGGTCACATCAAACACCTATAGTACTTTTAGCCGCCGTTGTAGTAACGATAACGCTCCAAGACGTGGGCGTATATTCGACCGCAATGGTGTATTACTTGCATACTCAAAACCGAGTAACAATCCAACGCTTTGTGGCTATCAGCGTGTTTACACCAAGGATGCACAGTCGCTGGAGGGAGTGATTGGGTATTACATCAGCCCGCTTTTCGGATCGACAGGCATTGAGAAACAGTTTGATTCCTACTTGAATGGGCGTATAGGTTCGACCGGACTGAATAATACCATCAATCAAATGCTTCATCTCCCACCTGTTGGGGATGATATCTACCTGACAATTGATGCGCGCATACAGAAGATTGTCAATCAAAACTTTGACGTCGTAGCGTTCGTCGATAATATCACTGTTTTTGCAACGGATCGTGGCTCAGTGATCGTCTCGGACCCCCACACAGGCGAAATTCTGGCTATGCTGAGTCGTCCAGGATACGATGCAAATTGTGTTGTTACCTGCACGTTAGCACAGCTTAGAGATGATTTCGTAGCTAAAGGGTACGATACAACCATTGGCTGCAATGCTCCTTGCACGGTGGACCAATTTAAAAACGCCTTGAGTAATAAAGGAGACGATCCCAATTGCGAAGCCCAACATACATGTAACCTGATTTACTTCCGCCAGCTCGAAACCGATCCCAAGCAGCCCTTGCTTGAACGTCCTATTGATTCCTGTTATGTGCCAGGTTCGACGTACAAAACAATGACCCTTCTGGCTGGACTTGATTCAGGAAGTTCTCATCTTGATGATAAATTCTACAACTTTAATGGCTTTGATCCCCCTCGATACCCACAAGCTCTTGGCCCGGTCTGGATTGGTGATGGATTTGATAAGGAGAAGTTTGGCCCGGTTGGCAATAATATCAGTGGCTATACCTTCACGTACCCTGTCGATCTGCGCTACGGATATGCACATTCCGATAATATCATCTTCGCGCAGGTAGGTGCGAAAGCAGGTGCTGATACCTGGCTAAAGTATAACCACGCTCTGTATGTCGAAAAGCAAATACCGTTTGATCTTCCTGTCCATGTAAGTACGGTTACCCCTCAGCCGCACCTGTGCCCTATAAACGCACCGGTGGAGACAAAGCTGAGTACTAAGCAAGCTGCTGAAGATTCCTTTGGTCAGGGGGTTGACTTCATATCGCCGATGCAAATGTCGCTGATCAATAACGTTAGTGCGAATAATGGGCATTTGATGCGGCCTACACTAGTGTACAAGATTGTGGATCCAAATCAAACTGTTTTGCAATCCTTTAACCCTCAGGAGCTTGGTACGCCAATTACTGACACCACGGCGGCGCAGGTGCGTGACGCGATGTATGGCGTTGTGCAGTGTGGTTCTGGTTCGGTTGCGAGGGTTAATTTAACAGGCTCACCATGGTCGATTATTGGCAAGACGGGAACAGGGCAGGTAGACAATACTGGCAAGACGGGAGCCGAAGCGTGGCTTATAACACAAGCTCCATACGTGTACCAGTCGGGACAGCAACCGCGCATAACTATCGTGGCCATGAAGGAGAATGGCGGTGAGGGTGCCTTTGCCAATGGGCCAATGCTCAGGAATATCTATGATGCCATCTTTACACAGGTGATTAAGAACGTTCCACAATCATCGCGGCCTGACCCCAATTTCTGCTCTAACACAGGATTGTTTCAAGCACGCCCATAGTCCGGACTCGAGATGCTCGCCTATCATCATTTTTCATGGCCTACCCATTTTGGCGCCTCAGTGACATAATGATGAGCATGACGGTACATAATGGTGCATATACATGGGTGTCCTTGTGAATCATGAAACAACTCAAACAAAGATTCGGCAGCATCTATAGCGAAGATGAAGAACGTGTACTTGGTCCGTGGCAGAGAATACGCCAGTTTTTTCTTGCACCTATAGCTGCAACACTCTCACGACTGGGTATCAGCCCTGACATGCTTTCTTATGCCTCGGTCGCCCTGGGAATAGGTTTTTTCCTGTTGGCTCCATTTAAATTTACTGTTGCGTTCTGGTTGTTAGTAGCCTCTATTATCTGTGATGCGCTCGATGGAGTGGAGGCTAGACTCAAAAGAATGAATACACCCCGTGGGTCATTCACTGATATGTTCTGTGACCAGGCCGTAGTGGCATTCAGCGTGGCTGGAATGGTCTGGAGAGGAAGTATCAATCCCGTGCTCGCTATCCTGTTTGTCTATCTATATACCGCGCTGGTCATATTCCTCGTGCTGCATCGTATGTTACAGGTTTCTTCCCATTGGATTGTGCGCCCCAGCCGCATGATGCTCTATGCTGCTATTGCCCTGGACTACTTCTTCAACATTGACCTGCTCAATTTTCTCCTAATCACCTATCTGCTGGCATTCCCTATGCTAGCCCTAAGTTTTTGGAGGCTGAGGAAAGCATTTTAATGCTTGTAATCTCATCATGGCCGGATAGCATCATAAATAAGCGGACCTTCCGTCGTAGGAGCATCACTCCATGTATAACAGGCGAGTAATGCTTCCTGGATGGAGGCTGCTTCGTTCTTGCTTCGCGCATGAATTTCCACCAATGGGTCACCGGCTTGACGATAATCTCCCACTTTCGCTTGCAATATAAAGCCTGTACGATGGTCTATTTGCTCACCTTTCTTAAAGCGCCCAGCTCCCAGGAGCATGCTTGCCAACCCGATCTGCTCGGCTTCAATACCTGCAATATAGCCGCTACGTGGGGCAGCTAACATCATATGTGCCGGGGCTTGTGGCAGCAGTTCGGGTCGCTCAACCTGATGTGGATCACCTCCCTGCGCTTCAACGATCTCGGCCAACTTTGCTACAGCTGCACCTGCACGTATCGCCTGTTCAACACGTTTCTCAGCCTCGTACATTGTGCTTGCCGATCCCGTCATCAAGAGGAGTTCAGAAGCTTCAAGAAAGCAAAGTTCTGAGACATCGTCTGGTCCATGACCATGTAAAATTGCGATCGCTTCGGCCATTTCCAGGGCATTGCCGATAGCTCGACCCAGCGGTTGATCCATGGATGTGATGGCTGCAATGGTGTGACGGCCTGCTAAACGTCCAATATCGACCATCATTTGCGCTAACTCTCGCGCCTGCTCCACACTTTTCATAAAGGCACCTGAACCAACTTTCACGTCCAGAAGCAGATGTGAAGCGCCAATCGCCAGTTTTTTGCTCATGATACTGGCAGCAATCAATGGAATACTTTCAACAGTACCCGTCACATCGCGCAGCGCGTACATTTTACCATCCGCTGGCGCGAGATCACTTGATTGGCCAGCCAGTACAATATGATGTCGTGTCAGAATGCGTATAAATTCTTCGCGTGAGAGGGTCGAACGGAAACCTGAAATGGACTCCAATTTATCGACTGTACCACCTGTGTGGCCTAATCCTCTCCCTGTCATTTTGCCAACTGCCACGCCACATGCCGCTACCAGGGGCGCCACTGCCAGAGTCACTTTATCACCAACACCACCCGTGCTATGCTTATCTACAACAGGAGAGATGATATCCCGCACGTGCAGCTCTTCACCCGATTGCGCCATTGCCAGGGTAAGATCGCTCGTCTCTCGCGCATTCATGCCACGCCAATAAACAGCCATCAACCAGGACGACATCTGATAATCGGGAATGAGTTCCTGTGTGTACTGGTCAACTAACCAGTTTATTTCTGCTGTACTGAGGGTACCACCATCTCGTTTTTTGCGAATAAGCTCAACTGCTTGCATATGCTGTCCTACCTGGCAGATTCACCAACTATTCGGTTAATACAATGCGTACAGAGTCGCTTTCAAAACCGTTTCCCGTCTCGATCTGGTACCGATTCGTTGTTATACCTCCCAAACGTACATTGCGATTGAAGATAAGCTGGCCATTCGAAAAGGCAAATGCTTGAGTATCCTGTTCAAGCACTCCCTGGATAAAGATGGTATCGAAACGATCCTCCTGCTGCTCTTTGAATGCCTTGAGGAGCGTGGCAACTTGTTGCCAGGCAACACCTTTCGGATAGACAATTCGCACAATTTTCTTCCGTCCATCACCGATGGCACTGTCTACCACGGTATAGGCGAGAGCGCCCTGCTCAAGCTGCTGCAATTGGGCTACTGTGCGCGGTGGAAACTGTGCGGGAGGCTCTGGCGGTGGTGGTTTGGGCAGATCCACTGGCGCTTCAGGTTGCGTCACAGTCTGTGTATGCTGCGGCGGCATCACAGGTGCACGATGCCTCGGCGTTGCAGGGACCTGCTGTGGTTGTTGCGGGGAGCGTGGCAAAGTTGTTGGGCGTCCTTGCAGTGGAGGGTCCTGGCGTCGTTGGTATGGCGGTTGCTGATTTGGAGCAGGCTGAAAGGGTGGCTGGGGTCTCAAATCGCGACCACAGTGTACACAGAAGGCCGCTCGATCTGAATTGATACCTCCGCAATATGGGCAGCGCATGGTTTGCCCTCCCGTCTATTGTACCTGACAGAAACATTGCTTGCTGTAGTATATCATAGTTAAAACCTTCGGCAAGCAAGAGGCAGTCAAGGGCGTCGCCTTTACCGATGGTGAAGGCGAGATTTTCGGCTTCATTCCTGCTTTAACACGGCTTCCACCAACTGAGCATTTGAACGTGTCTTTTCAAGCAACCTGATCACCTGCTCAGTTATTTCGCGACGGGGCAGGCCAGCAAATTTGCGGCGCATGATCGCCATTGCGCGTAGCTCTGAAGGCGAAAGTAGACGTTCCTCCTGACGCGTGCTTGATGCGGCAAGGTCGATGGCGGGGAAAATTCGTCGGTCAGCCAGCTCGCGTGAGAGGCGAATCTCTAGATTCCCAGTGCCCTTAAATTCTTCGTAGACGACTTCATCCAGGCGGCTGCCCGTCTCGACCAAACAACTGGCGACAATGGTGAGACTCCCACCTTCTTCAAGCGTACGTGCGGCACCAAAGACACGCCTTCCAACTTCCAGTGCGCGTGCATCAATGCCGCCTGAGAGCGTACGACTGCCATAACTGCCACGCTGATTACGCGGCCCATCCCACATTTCGCTGCTCAGATTGTGAGCGCGTGCCAGCCGCGTGAGGGAGTCGAGCAGGATCACGACATCTTTGCCTTGCTCGACCAGCCGTTTCGCGTCGTTCAATGCCTGTTCGACAATACGTCCATGTCGCGCAAGTTGTTGATCAAAGCTTGAGGCATAAAGTTTGACGTTTGGCCCTTGCACTTCCATACGCCATTCAGTCACTTCTTCAGGACGTTCATCGACCAGGCACAGGAATAGACTGGCGTCGGGGTAATTCTTCAGGATAGCGGTAGCGACCTGGCGCAAAATTGTTGTCTTACCTGCCTTTGGAGGTGACACGACCAAGGCCCGCTGCCCAAAACCAAGCGGCACAAATAAATCGATGAGGCGCGTCGCAATCGGTTCCTGGCCCGTTTCAAGGGTTATGCGACGATTGGGATGGATTGGGGTTAGTTTTTCAAAGGGGATATGTGCTGCTGCCACTATTTTTCAGGTCTTTCTTATTGGGTTGGATTATTGGAGGTAGACACGTTTCCCCTAGTGTATCACATGGAGGATATTGACCTATAATACTTGTACTTATCTCATCGTCTCTCCAGCAGCAACTGGAGTCTGAGTATCCCCGAGCTTACTTTCTACAGGTACATTGCGTTTGTCGGAGAAACGCTTTAGCCAACGCGCAAAGAATTCCTGCAGCAAACCTCCACCGACCGCAGTGCGGGTTCCACCTGTGAAGATGGTATCGCCAAATCGATTGATCCTGTTAATGAATTCCTGTAGCGAACCCATATTATTGACAGCCTCAATCCTCTGTTCTTCTATACCATAGACTTTTTTGAGATGGCTGCCCATGTACTCCCAGTTATCTTTATAGTAATAGCTCTTAATAATGTACTCAGAAACATAATGATTGTCTTCTGTAGCTGGACAGGAGGTAATGCGATTATGAATCCGCCGTATACAGGTTTCTATGTCAGCATCGACGAAAATAAAGTAGGAAGACTGTAGAAAATCAGAATTGAAGCACTTTAATGCATCGCGGTAATCGTTGCGCGCAAACTCGATAATAATAAGCTCATCCTTATGGGAATTCCTCCTTTCCTCTTCCTCTACTATCTTTTCAAGCTTCTCCAACGCCGTATCAAATACAGACAAGTCAATTACATCGAATCCCCCGTGAGCCGTTGGACGAAACCTTTTATATTCGAGATCAGACTCACTTCGAAACATGCTATATAAAATATCGTAATCTTTAATACGAGTAATATTCCAATCTCTCTCCTTCGCTAAATCTATTAAGCGACGAACAGCTGTTGTCTTTCCACTCCCTGGACGACCTAATACAAACACTTTTACTTTTGCAGACATACCAAAACACTCCCCGCTAGCCATTATCTTCCCTGGAATTCGCTTGAGTAAAAAGTGTCCGGCGACCATCGCTTATAAATCCAGCACCAATCGGCAAAAAATAAAATGAGTTCGGGCACGATATACAACTATCTCTACCCAATTGACAAAATACCTGTTTTCATTCGTAAAACTTCACTTCGGGTCCAGTTACACTTTTCTTCAGGCAAAGCAGGGAGCCAAGTTAGCACAATTTTTATCTTGATCTCAGATACGATGAATACCCCGAAAAGTAACATTATCATCATAAAGTAACAATGATATTTGGAACATAAATTACGGTAATTACACTGAATGTTTGCTAGATCGTTATTACATCGTTGTCAGAATGCTCTATTCAACCTTCTTTAATATCCATATTGGCTCAGATCCCCGAACTTGGAGATCCCATGAAATTACCACATTTCCCCCTTCAACTTTGCCTCTTTCAAGAGCCTGGTTGAGTGCCCGCGTAATGATCTCTCGCACTGCAATCACTGAATTTCCGCCAGCATATCGATGCAAAAGATCTTCGAGCTTCTTATATGAAAACGAAGCTACTCCTAAACGCACTGTAATATCAGGCAGCACTAACATACTAGCGGTTCGGGCTTGTTGCTCGCTAGAGACGCGCAAAGCATCAAATCGATAAGGGCCTTTGAGAGTCAATATTAATTCCTGCGCTTTTTCTCGTGCTTGTTCAAGAGTCCTACCTCGTAAAGTTATGAAGAACCGATCAGCGTAAATATGATAAAGCTTCTGATCTGGGCCTCTCAACTCATCTAGAATCCGTTCTCCCACCTCGTAAATAAGACTTCTCGTCACACGATCGCCATACCGACTGGATAGGATACTCTGGTTATCTACATCCACAGCTATCAATGACAAAAAACCCGCATCGCGTTTTGCTTCACCTGCTTGCAGCTGGGCAGCGAGATCAATGCGTTCTATTTCCTCTTTAGGTGCCTTTTCACTGTTCTCTGCCATCCGTTTATTAATTTCTTTGAGTAATACTACAACGTCTGCATTAAAGTCATTTTCGGAGAAGAAATTTTCAAATAAAGGATCGATAACATCAGGCTTTTTTATCAAATCCCTAAGTTTATCCATTACTTGCTGCCTGGCATGATATGTCATGAGTACTTCTTCAACTATTCTTCCCATCATTCTCAAGATACGTCGATCCTCCAGTGGGAAACTATGCTCCTGGTCAGAGGAGATATAGAGCACGGCAATCGCCTCTCCACTTTCTCCCCCCACTGAAAGAGCTATAGCCGAATGCACCGGTTCCTCCACTTCACGATGTGCAATCGCCGTATCTTTTGCAGCCTCTGGCCGGTAGACGACATGCCCACTCTGATATGCTCTTAGGCTGGGACTATTGACATATTTATCAGGGGAAATGGTTACTCCAACCTCGTGAGGAGAATTCTTGCTCTGGGCACGTACAACGAGACTTCGCTGTTGCAAAGGCAATAAGAGATTATTCGGTAAGAGAATGCAACAGAATCGCCAGCGATCTTGACCATCGATCCTTTTACCTCCTAGACGCACCACTATATCCGACAGTCCATCCAGAACGTCATCACGCAGTGTTGTTTCACTTGTAAATTTAGGAGCAGCGTAGAGTGCATCGCGCCTTCCTTGGCCAAAATAATGGGGCCATTCTTCTGTATCTTCATAGAGGGGCACAAGTAGGCGCTCAATACTCTCTACAAGCTCTAAATTTAATGTCAAAGGTTTCGTTTCCCTTCGCACGACGATGAAATTGCAGCTCTTAGGTGTTCCTTCTATTGGAAAATCCTCTTCCATTGCTTGCAATGGGAGAAAACGGTAGTCGCTTGGATATTGGAAAGAAGGAGAAGGCTCATAAAATAAGTAGAATGAGAGATTCTTGCCCAGCCAGCCTACTAGTGATTCGCCAACCTGAGAAAATTGTTCTGGAGTGGGTATGAAGCCAACCTCTCTCCGGCCTGGCAATACCAGGCCTACAACCGTATCAGGTATTCCATCACAAAGCATCATTAAAGATATCCTTACAGCTCGCGGAGCAAAGTAGCGCCAAAATAACTCCTTGCCAGCGCGTTTGACGCGTTGGTCAATCGGTAGATGCTCAGCTTTGTTTCCGCTATCTCTCGATGCCTGAACTTCTGGCTTGCTAGCAATCAAACCCCAGATATTATCAATATCTGGAGGAATCGAACCAGGCATATAACCACCCTCCTCGATCAACTCTTTGATTACAGCAAGCTTATCTAATTCTGTGGGGGGATACTGCCTCTGTCCACCAGTAGGTCTAAATGGCTTGATCAAGCCACGATCCTCCCAATCACGGAGTTGATTTTCGGTAAAGTTGAATAAGCGAGCGGCCCGGCCAATGGTGACTGTTGCCTCTAAGTGTCCACGTTGTATGTTCTGTCGAATACGTTCCTGGACGTCTTCATTTTGAAGATATGTCCTTATATTATGCAGGCTGCGCTCATTCATCCTGGCCTCCTATTAAAGAAACTAAGAGATACCGAGATTTGTTGACTATACCGTTTATAATATCATACCAAAGTTACGTTGTATATCGTCCTCTTTTCATACTTCCAAACAATGTTAAGATCTTTCCTGTGATACCAACAGATAAATTCTTCTAATTTCTTAAGAAACTTAGTTCTATTAGTAGATTCTATAATATTAGTGGATGCTAACTTAACATGAATATCAGCGATTTTCACATCATTTTCACATAATTCCTCACATTTCCTCTTGACAATGGTCAGGTTTCTTGTGTACACTTTCTTATATAAAGTGGAGTTTAGTAATCCTTCAATCAATTTCTTCTTCAGACAGTGCATGCGCTGTCTTTCGAAAAATGGAGGCCTTCTATGTAGGCACGCAGCGTAGAGATGTCTTCATACTGTGATATTACTTCGTAGGGCGATACTGGGTTGTAGCACCTTAACCGTTTCGAGCAAGTATCACTCATGGAGGGTATCACTCATGACTCTACACTCAAATTCTTCTGACCCTCATAGACGTGAGCTTCGTAGTGATGCATTTTGGTCCAGTCTCTACTCTTTTCTCCGGCCTTACGTTAAGCGTTTAGTATGCTCCTCAGGCATACCTTCCTGGCGGGGTCAGGAAGATGACATCGTAGAAGATATTGTACAAGAAACCATCATCCGTGTTTTAAGATGTATTCAGCGAGGAGAATCCGGAGAAGGCGTTCCAATTGTCTCTCCTGAAGGTCTGAGTATTGTTATTGCACAGAACTATTACGAAGACTTGAGACGCCGTGATAGGCGACTTGTACGTATAGCAACCGATGAACACTCACTTGGAGTACATGTCGTTCTACAGAACCATCATGACCCATCGGAGCTAGCGATTACCAATATGTTTTTAGAGTGGCTCTTTGTCAAGTTTTCGTTAGAAGCTGTCAAGTTTCCTTACAAACAGCGTACAGCCCTGCTTATTGACCTGGCAAGCCGTATGGACTTCGATGCACAGCCTACGCCACTTCAAAAAGCATTTCTGGAAGCAGGTATACGATTGCAGGATTACCAGCGACCACTTCCAAAGGACACTGTTGAGCGTAGCAGACATACATCTAACACAAGTCATGCATATAAGCGGACGAGGGAGTGGGCGAGAGATAACATTCCTTCATGAGTATTAAGATGTTACTCTCACTTTAATCCAGTATATTGACCTTGTAGTTTGCACTCCAATGATTTGAGGATTGAGGTTCTTGTCAAAGACTTCACCACTTCAGCAGATTGGTAGTGAAAAGGACTGAAAATTCCTCAGTTCATTTTGTGATAACAGGAGGTGCCAGATGATCGAGACGATCATAATCCTGATGCTTTTCGCTTTCATTGCGGGGTTAATAATCGGTGTAACATTGGCTCGTCCAAACCTTGTACGTTGAGTACCTTAGGATACCGAGCTGCAGTTCGTAATTGTATATTCTGAAGGGGCCTCCAGGAGACGCCCTTGAATCGGCATTTTGAGTACAACCACAGCCACTCTGCCATGTGATACAATACAGTACAAGCAAAATTCACTCACCATGCTCTGTTACCACAGAAGGAACCTGTATGCAGCATACCTATGCCCAAAGCTACCTCCCCAAGTTTCAGTCGTACCAGCATGAACTACTACAGCGTCTAAAACTACTCGTGAACATCGATTCCGGCACAGGCCAGGCTGAGGGTGTAAATTCGATCATGTCGTACCTGAAACAGTGGCTCAGTGATATTGGTTTTGCCGTCACTTTACACACCACAGAACTTTTCGGGAAAAATCTCGTGGCCAGTCGTCAAGGGGAAGGAGATTTGCGCCTCTTATTGGTTGGACATGTAGACACTGTCTATCCACAAGGGTCAGCAGCAATTCAGCCATTCCATCTTCGCGATGGGATCGCTTTCGGACCGGGAGTCATCGATATGAAGTCCGGTGTCTTAATGGGTATTTATGGACTGCAAGCTCTTATAGAAGCCGGCTTTGAGGAATATGGCGAGCTCACGATCGTGTTTAATAATGATGAGGAAGTTGGTTCAGTGGGTAGTGATCCCCTTCTGCGCGAGATTGCACAGCGGGTAGATATTGGCCTGGTTCTCGAACCTTCGAGATCAATTGAAATTGTGACCAAGGCACGCAAAGGCGCAGATAGATATGTGATGAACGTGGTTGGGGTTCCAGCACATTCAGGGGCAGAGCCAAATCGTGGGCGTTCGGCTGTGATCGAGCTAGCCCATAAGATGATTGCCGTGCATAACCTGAACTCAATGTTCCCTGGAGTCACCTTCAATGTCACACGCATCGGTAGTAGCGAGCTTTTAAACGTAGTACCGGATTCAGCTCATTGTCATATTTCTGTGCGTGCCTATAGTGAACATGGCCTGGACTTGGCAGCGGCAGCGCTCGAACAGATTGCCGCCGGATGTAGTATCCCGGGCACGCAGACACAACTCATACGGACTCGCGGACGCAAAGCCTATGAAGCAACGCCTCAGATCTTGCGCCTGGTAGAAATGGCTCAAACAGAGGCCAAAGGACTTGGTCTTGATCTCTTAGCTGAAAGCAAGGGCGGTGTCTCCGACGGAAATCTGCTAATGGAAGTTGGTGTCCCTACACTCGATAGCCTTGGACCCGTTGGCGGTGGCATGCATGATCTCAAAAGAGAATATCTGCATATGGATTCCATCCCTGTACGAGGAGCGTTACTGGCTGGACTGATTCACAGCTTATGCCTGTCAGAATCTACAGGGAAAAACCATTCGCAAGAACAGTGAAAATATAGTGATCATTCTTTATACTTTACAAAAGTAAGTAAAAATTCGATGGGGGAATTGTGCTGGCGATCACAAGAATCACCAGTGCATCCAGTAAATCAGGAGTATATAATCTATGGCATTTCATGGAATGGGTGGCGGTATGGCCTCCTATCTTGAAGAACAAAAGAAACGCGGTCGGAAGACTGATAGCCGTACACTCAAACGTGTGGCACAAGCTTTCGGTCCATATAAAATTCAAATCGTACTGGTATTGATTGCTATTTTCCTTACAACCGTTTTAGGGCTGGTCAACCCGTTTATGATCCAGTTCATCTTTGATGACGCTATCGGTAAGGGCAACATTAACCTATTGGTCATTCTGGTCTCTATTATGATCATTATGCCCATCGTTACTGGTTTGATTGGCGTTGGACAAACCTACTTGAATAACGTTATTGGTCAACAGGTGATGCGCGATTTCCGCAACAAGCTCTATGAGCACCTGCAAAATATGTCGCTGCGCTTCTTCACCTCAACGCGCACGGGTGAAATTCAGTCACGACTCTCCAATGATGTAGGCGGCGTGCAGGCAGTCGTCACAAATACTGCTACAAGCATCGTCTCCAATCTCTCAACCGCCCTGAGCACGATCATCGCAATGTTATTCATCAGCCCTTCGCTCACGGCCATTTCGTTGGGCCTTCTACCGGTCTTTCTATGGATCACCTACAAGGTAGGGAATGTGCGTCGTACGACGAGTAAAGAAACTCAAGAGAGCATGGCATCGCTCACCGCCATGATGCAAGAAACGCTCTCCGTCAGCGGCATCCTTTTGACGAAGACTTTCGGGCGCCAGAAATATGCTCAGGATCGGTTTGAGAAGGAGAATCAGAACTTGACCGACCTGGAAGTACGTCAACAGATGATAGGACGTTGGTTTTTCATGTTCATTGGCGTCTTCTTTTCGATCACGCCAGCCATTGTCTATCTTGTAGCAGGTTTGCAGATCATTCACAACACCAACGCGGCTATCACTCTCGGCGGTATCGTCGCTTTTACGACTCTGCAGAGCAGGCTTTTCTTCCCCATCGGGCAGTTGCTGAATATCCAGGTGGATATTCAGGGAGCACTGGCTCTGTTTGATCGCATCTTTGAGTACCTGGATTTGCCGATTGAAATCCAGGATAAACCCAAAGCACTACGCCTCAAAGTGAATGAAGTACGCGGTGAGATCAACTTTAATGATGTCTCATTTACATATAAACCTGACGATTATGGCCTGCTAAGCGCATCGGTCGGTCCCGCAGCGAATGGCAACAGGCTAGAGAAAGGTATTGTCTCACCGGAGCCTGTAGAGGTCATTGACGAGTCTGAATCACGTCCTACGCTCAGTCATGTCTCATTTGATATCAAACCCGGTCAACTAGCGGCCCTTGTGGGGCCGAGCGGTGCAGGCAAGACGACGATTACCTACCTTGTGCCGCGACTCTATGATGTAGATAGCGGGGCTGTAAAGATTGATGGGCACAATGTGAAGGATATTGCATTGGCCTCGCTAGGTGAAATAATCGGCGTAGTTACGCAGGAGACGTACCTCTTCAATGCATCAATCAGAGAGAACCTGCTGTATGCGCGTACCGATGCCACCGAAGAGGAGATGATTGCTGCTGCCAAGGCGGCAGCCATACATGACCGTATCATGGAACTCAATGATGGCTACGACACTAAAGTTGGTGAGCGCGGTTATAAGCTCTCCGGTGGTGAAAAACAACGTATAGCCATTGCTCGCGTAATCCTGAAGGATCCGCGCATTTTGATCCTGGATGAGGCGACCAGTGCACTAGATACCCACTCAGAGCGCTTGATCCAGGCAGCGTTAGAACCATTGATGAGGGACCGCACGACGCTGGCGATTGCCCACCGCCTCTCAACTATCCTGGCTGCAGATTTAATCCTTGTAGTGGATAAAGGTGAGATTGTGGAGCGTGGAACACACGACGAACTGTTGGAACTAAATGGATTGTATGCCAGGCTGTACAACGAGCAGTTCTCAAAGGGAGTGTGGGAAGAGATCTCGGTATGAGAAGACAGGTTCTATCCTCCTAACTCGGCCCTTCTCTCTTTGAGTTTGCCAATACGCTCTTCTTGTGCCACAAGCTTCTCACGTTCTTTCTCGACTACCTCTGGCTTCGCCCTCGACACGAACGCCTCGTTCGCCAGCTTGCCCTGGAGACGGACAATCTCTTGCTGCGTCTGAGCAATATCAGTATCTAGTCGCTCTAACTCCTTGCCGATATCGAGAAGGCCAGCCAGCGGTAGATAAATCTCTACGGGTCCAGCTAATAAGCTCATCGACTGCTCCGGCTTCTGCTCAAGCTGTTCGTACAGCTGAGGTTTCTCAGTACGGGCAAGAAACTCTATAAGTGGAGCTTGAGCCTCCAGCATGGCAGCCATATTGCCGGCAACCATGATTACTGGCACGCGGCGAGCTGGTTCAACGTCCATCTTGTTACGCGCATCGCGGATGCGCGTAATCACCTCTTGCAATAGTCCAAACTCCTGCTCAGCCTCATCGTCGATCGCTTCTCTGTCGGCAATGGGCCACGGTGCAACAATCAAGGCTGAAGCGGGCCATTGTTCATGATCTGGCTCGCTGGTTCGATAGAGATACTGCCAGACCTCTTCGGTCACAAAGGGCATGAATGGATGAAGCAAGCGCATACTCTGGCCCAGCACCGCTCGCAGGATACCTGCAGTAGCACGTCTGGTTGTCTCATCGCCCTGCATTTGCACCTTGGCAATCTCCACGTACCAGTCACAGTAGTCTGACCAGAAGAAATCGTTGATCTGGCGACCAGCTTCACCAAGCTGAAACTCTTCAATCAAACGTGTGACTTCGCTGGTTAACTTCGCCAGGCGACTAAGAATCCAGCGATCCGCCAGCGTGGATGGTTTCACCTCGTCGATAGCAGGAACACCACCACCAATTTCGCTGGTTGTCATCAATACGAAGCGCGAGGCATTCCAGATTTTGTTGGCAAAATTGCGGTTGCCGACAATTCGCTCAGGTACAAGCTTCATGTCGTTGCCGGGACTGCTGCTCGTGGCCAGCGTGAAGCGCAGCGCATCTGTACCATACTGATCCATTACTACTAAAGGATCCACGACATTATTCTTGGATTTACTCATCTTCTCGCCCTGAGCATCGCGCACAAGGCCGTGCAGGTAGATGGTATGGAACGGGATCGCACCCAGGAAGTGTATACCAGCCATTGCCATGCGCGCTACCCAGAAGAAGATGATGTCGTATCCAGTCTCCATCACAGAGGTTGGGTAATAGCGTAACAGGTCAGGTGTCACCTCAGGCCAGCCGAGCGTACTGAACGGCCACAACCATGAACTGAACCAGGTATCCAGCACATCCTCATCCTGGTGTAAATCTGAGCTATCGCAATGCGGGCAGACGGTTATATCTTCGCGGCTGACCGTCATCTGTCCGCAGTTGTCACAGTACCAGACAGGGATGCGATGACCCCACCAGAGCTGGCGCGAGATACACCAATCGTGGATATTTTCCAACCAGTCCATATAAACTTTGTTGAAGCGTTCTGGAACGATCTTCATCTGGCTGTACTCGACTGCACCCATAGCTGGCGTTGCCAGTGGCATCATCTTGACGAACCACTGCTTTGAAATCAAAGGCTCGACCACAGTATCAGAGCGCTGGCAGTAGCCCAGGGGCACCATGTAGTCCTCGGTCTTCACAACCAGGCCAAGCCTATTCAACTCTTCCACCAGATTTTTGCGAGCTTCGTAACGATCCTGTCCAGCATAGGGACCAGCCTCTGCAGTCATCTTCGCATCGAAGCCGATGACCTGCACGCGGGGAAGATTATGACGAATGCCAATCTCAAAGTCTGCGGGATCATGGGCAGGAGTAACCTTGACCACTCCGGTGCCAAAGGCGGGGTCCACAGCTTCATCTGCAATAATTGGTATTTCGCGGCCAATTACGGGTAGAACAGCAAACCGCCCAACCAAATCTTTGTAGCGCGGGTCTTTGGGATTAACTGCCACGGCAGTATCACCCAGGATTGTCTCTGGACGTGTAGTGGCAACGCTTATGTACTCAGAGGTCTCCTGACTCTCTTCTGGCTTTAAAGGATAGCGCACATAAGTAAGGGTACCTGGGGTATCAACGTGATTTACCTCCAGGTCGGAGAGAGCACTCATGCAGCTAGGGCACCAGTTGATGATACGCTCACCTCGGTAGATTAGACCTTCTTCATAGAGACGCACAAAGACTTCGCGCACGGCTTTCGATAGACCTTCGTCCAGGGTAAAGCGCTCACGAGACCAATCGCACGAGGCTCCCAGGCGGCGATGCTGATCTTGAATGCGACTCTTATACTGGTACACCCATTGCCAGACGCGCTCGACAAAGGCTTCGCGGCCAATCGCATGCCGGTCTATACCTTCTTGGGCCAGCAGTCGCTCGACCACCGTTTGTGTAGCAATACCCGCGTGATCCTCACCCGGAACCCAGAGTGTATCATCCCCCTTCATGCGATGATAGCGAATAAGAATATCTTCAATAGTGGCGGTAATGGCATGGCCCAGGTGTAGCGCTCCGGTCACATTGGGCGGTGGCATACTAATTACAAACGTTGGGCGAGTGGCATCTCCGCGCGGTTTGAAGTAGCCACCTTCTTCCCAGAAACGGTACCATTTGCCCTCAACAGCACGCGGTTCGTAGGTTTTAGGTAAGGACGAAATTAATTGCCTCTCCTGCTCGATCATAGTCCCTCCAGTATTATACCTCTCTGCTTTAATGACATATAGAAAAAGCCCTTCCCGTCAAGGACGACAGAGGGCATTACATTACTCGTGGTACCACCTTGTTTCGATCAATTCCACTTGGAAAATTGATCCTCAAGAGGCGCGTTAACGGGCGCTCCCGTGGAAATTGCACTCTCCAGACTCCCAGGCGACCTTCGGCACATCTGCTCCGAGGAAGACTTGCAGCTTTTTGGTCTTCCCTCTCTTGCGGAGTATGGGCTTACTCCTCCTGCTCACCGTCACCTTTGCGGTTTTATGCGTTAGTTACAGTCTATCGGGTATGCGACAGTATGTCAAGAGGAAGTTTCGGGCGCAGGGTGACCACAAGGGTAATCTTTGCCTCTCCAAATTGAAACTCGTTCGTTCACTTCTTCTTGAGCGGTGGCAATGAGAACACCCTGTCAGCGAACAAGTCACTTTGAAAGCTAAAAGGCTTCAAACCTTTGATAGCGCTGGCATCGACGGTAATCTGGACGGTTGGTATGTATCCACCCTGTTTCTGAACCAGTATCGAATAGGGTGACTGGCCAGGAATATTTTTCATTTCATGTGGCACGTACCATTGAAGCGTAATCGTTGTGATACAGTTCTTGGGTGTCAGCGTCAAACCACCCCACATGGCGCGTCCAGGCAGATCGCTGGTAAGCTCTGTTGGCGAACCCAGGCTATCAATAGGCCAGTTGACAAAGCCTTTGCCAGGAACATAGCCAATCCCTAGGGAGTAATTATTGTTTGGGCAATAACGCGTATCACTTGGGAAAGACTTAATATATTTTGCACAAGAATCGGTGGGAGGTTTACTGCCTGTCCCATTAGGAGGCAGAGGAGGGGGTGGGGGTGGCCCACCAGTGCCGCCTGTGCCACCAGGTGGTGGAGTGGACTTGCATAACGACTTCCCTGTATCAAACCCATCACCGCCGAGGAATTGGGCATTCGCGGGAGCGTAGACACGGATATAGTCTGCATATGTATCAAATCCATAGACAGGGCCGGTTTGCTTGTAGTCTAGGGTGATCGTCAAGTTATGCAATGCGCCACCCTGAGCATCCAACATGATGTGATCCTGTTCCGTAGTATGCACGTACTGACTGGCTTTGCTTATGCTGATGTTGGATTGCACCACCATAAAGCCATCATGCTTGCTAAAGGTATCCATCGCTCCGCTATACCTATGTTGTACCAACCAGGCTTCGGCAAGAGGATTGGCGAAGTAAATCTCCAGGTCACGCGACTGAATATCCTTGACGGCATTTTGCATAATTGCTACAAGTTGCTTCACTTGCAGATGCCGCACCTTATCAAGTAACAGCTTACCAAGGAGTGAGGTAAAAGCTTTACGGGTGGAGGCATTGCTCGTTCCCGTTTTCTGCCTCTCTATTGCAATAGCACCGAAATCCTGTTGGTAGTAGTGAAGCTTATCCTCCAGGTTCTGCGCAGTAATAGTTTCGTTATATTGTGGTACTTTAATCGGCCCAATCACATTAAGAACATGCGCAATGACTGTGGGCGTTAATGAAATATCACCGTCGACAGGTCCACCGCCTTCTTCCTGGAAGACTTGCATACTCATTCTTGCCGTCGTAGGATAGTCGCCAGAGAGGTTGGAGTCGCGCAGCCCCCAGAATCCAAACCTCATCCAACTGCGATATTCTGGTGGCGCCTGGCGATTGAGTTCAACTCCATTACCATTGTAGTCGAGTTCAGTGACATCTTTTAGAGAAAAAGGAGCCATACGCCCATTTTGAATAGTGAGAACACCATACATTCCCGTAAAACCACCGCTTGGCCGGAGTTCGCCACGATCCAACGTCTGCACAAGGAAGTGGCGTTCTTGGCCGACACCGAGTAACCAGGAAACGATCCCGATTAATCCCTGGCCCTGTATAATCAGATCTTGTGCTTTTGGCAATAAGGTTAGTATCGAGGTCAACTGTTTTTTCTGTGCATCACTGATTGGTATGTCCTTTATCGATACCTGGCTCATCTGCGCACGTATATCATCAATGTAGTAAAGAGCATGTATCAAGGCTCCCTCTGCATTTGAAGTATCAGCGATAGTTATAAGCGGTTTCGTGGAACCACTGGCAAGGGGCGAACTGTGAATAATGCTGGCTCCAAGGAGAGCGACGCCAATCATCTCACTGCCCATACGCGATACATCTATACCAACCTGGACCAAGCGTTGAGCCATGCCATACTTACTACTGTACTGAGGAGCAAACTGGTCAATTGCGGACTGTATATCAGAGCGGTTTACCAGTTGCTGCAACTGTAGGAAGTCGCTCTGTGCCTTGTTAAACTCATTTCTGGCTTGAACTAACTTCTTGCTATCAAGGGCTGCGGTAGGGTCGCTTTTCGAGATAGGGAGCAGATTCTTCACAGCGAGTAGGTGGTTGACACCATCCAGGGCAACGCCTTGAACGGTGTTGTAGGCACTGTAGGCAACTAATCCGGTACCAAGAGGCATCAATACCAACAACAACAACGCAGTTATTACAACAAGAGCTACCATACTATGGAAACGCCTCTGTTTGCGTTGATTCTGCACATCCCGTATCCACCTCTTACGCATCGAACGACGTGTATGTGCTACTTTTTTGATATCTATCTGCTTCAGTCGCTGGCCAGAGAGCGGTAAAACCGCGGGAATCAGGTTCTCACGGACAACAAGCTGCGTTCTAGACCTACTGGGTAACGGAGCAAGGGTCATTGATTCTATATCAGGTTCCTGCGCAACTGCCTCTTCTCTCTCCGGGTTGGAGGAATTTACTTCTCCCTGTTCTTCTTCAGCAACAGTTGCTGCCAACTCGGAGGCTAAATCTGCTGCCTCTACTTCGATTACCACATCCTCAATATCCGCAATTGGTGTGCCGACTTCCTCGTCGAAGAACGCTTCATGTTTATCTTTGTTATGCCCATTTAGGGAGATAGGATCTATTGTTACAATAGTTTCGCTAGCGGGAGGAGAAATTCTTATAGCACGACGTTTTGCCGTATCCTCCTCATCTTCAAGGAACTCGTCCTTATCTGAGGATAATTGGTCAGATTCGTTGGACTCTGCATCTAAAAGTTCTTTAGAGATCGCTTCCCTGGCGGGTTCCAATACTTTTTCCTCAGGAGTCGGTTCCTCTTCTGATATGTCTTCTTCTTTAGAAATAGACGAGGGAGAATGGTCAATGACTATAGTGCCTGGCAACAAAGCACGGTAACCCCAAAGCGTTCCATCTTCGTGTTGCATTAAACACTTTTCAGCCAGTTTCAGCAAAATCTCTGATGAAATATGGTGACGTAGCGTTATCTCATCTATGGTATCATCAGTTGTAAAGTAATCTTTAATCGCGAATTTACGTTTATAATAACGCTTTTCCCCCCTCGAACTTAGCCAGGTGATATCTGCTTCTTTCCATGAGCAGATATCACGCTTTCGGGTCATATTAGCCGGAGAAATGTCCACTCGTAAATTGGACAAGGTTCACCTCCGCTGTAGAAGCAAGTAAGAAATTGAATACTACGTCAGAGCACCGCACCCATTCGGTATCCGACAAAACGTCCACGAGGTTCATTACTAATACAAAACGTGCTGCTATACTTCTCCCCAGATGAGTGCAACCCTTACGATAGTATATACTACTTGGTTGTAGCCTAACTTTGGGCCTAAAGTCAAGTGCAAAACTTCACATATTTTAGATAAGGCATGTACTAGAATAAAAGACGTACCAGGCGCATAATTCGTTGCATGCATAGCGTAAAATAGCAATATGTATAAATACGGTTGGGACAACGAATTTATTATTACCGCCTGGTCATGAGATCTGCGCAAGTAATCTCATCCACGAGATCAGTTCCTTTGTATTAAACCTCTACCCATCCGGAAACGTACATGATATGCTAGAGTAAAAGAGATGAAAGGGATTTCAATTTCAATGAGCGCAAAAATGCCAAGAATAAATAGATTTTCGCAAATGTTACGCTTCATGCGTGTTTCTCGCCTGCTGCTCTGGACCATCTGGGTTATTTACCGAGAGCGCCGTCGCGTCATACGTGCTCATGAACGAGGCAACTACAATGCCCAGCCAAACGTCGAAGTCCTGGTACAGGTCCTGGTTGCTTTTCGCCAAACAGCGATTAAGCTTGGTGTGCTGATGATTAAACTTGGGCAGTTCCTGAGTTCGCGTGCCGATCTGTTGCCGGAACAGGCATTGGCGGTCCTCAGTTCTCTCCAGGACGAGGTACCAGCCGCGTCATTCAGTCACGTTGTTTCCGTCATTGAAGCGGAACTGGGGAAACCGGTCGAGCAAATTTTCAGTGTATTAGAGCGCAAAGCCACTGCTGCAGCTTCTCTCGGCCAGGTACATAAGGCCACACTCCTCTCCACGGGTGAAGAGGTTGCCGTCAAAGTTCAACGGCCCAACATCGACCAACTTGTACATACAGACCTGAATACGCTCAAATTCGTGATCCGGGTGATTATGCGCTTAGTTGATACACGTAAGTACATCGATTTGATGGGTGTTTATCGTGAATTTGAACGCACCGTCTATGAAGAGATTGACTACATCACCGAAGCAGCCAATGCCAAACGTTTCAAAGAGATGTTTAAGGATGACCCAACCATCTATATCCCGCGAACCTATGATGAGTATACATCACGTCGTGTCCTTGTACTGGAATGGATCAATGGGATCAAAATCAACGATTATACCGCGCTAGAGGCCGCAGGTATTGATCGCTTGGAAGTGGCGAATCGTACTGTCGAAGCTTACTTTCACCAGTTCTTTGAAGAAGGCTTTTTCCATGCTGACCCGCACCCAGGCAACATCTTTATAAAACAAGGAACGCCAGGCAATGGACCGATCATCGAATTCGTCGATTTTGGTATGGTTGGCTCCCTCACAAAAAGCATGAAGAAAGCGATGATAGACCTGTTTGTGAGTTTTTTGACACGCGATTCAGAGACAATGGTACAGGCATTGTCTCTCCTTGGGTTTATCGGTGAGGGAGCGAATATTGCTTCTATCGAGCGCGCTCTGTCAATCATGCTTGAACAGTTTTACGGCATGACGCTGGGTCAGGTTCGCGAGTTGGATATCCCCGAAGTTACCGAGGACATATGGAAACTTTTGTATGGTGAACCTTTCCAGATTCCTGCGAAATTTGCATTCACAGGACGGGCTATTGGCACCCTGGTTGGCGTCGCGACGGGACTTGCTCCGGATTTTAATATTATTGATGTCGCTACACCTTATGCCCGCAAATTCCTAGGGATTGATGCAGAGAAAGTTGGGGAGACTATTCAGCAGTTATTAAGGCGGTTGTTAGAAACAATCAACACTCTCTTAAGATTGCCACGCTCTATAGAACGCATCCTTACCAAGCTAGAGACAGGACAGTTCGTGATTAATCTAGGTGGCGATATCGGCATCGGTGCATCGGCTTTCCGCAGACGTGATAATACGAACACCGCATTCCCCATTGCTTTGGCGTTGATGTTTGTGGCATGTCTGGGGGTTGCCTTCCTCTTTCTTCACAGCGATCACTACCCAATCCTTTCATTTGTTTCGCTGGGTCTGGCAGCGATACTGGGAATAAGGTTGTTTTTAAGATTTTGAGACAGGAGTAGAGCTAAGCAGTTGGTCTCACCAACGCCCATTTCTCATCATTCAATCTTTCTACCAATCCTTCACGCTCCAACTTCAGCAGATGAGCCTGGACAGACCTCGCGGCTAGAGGGTGCAGCTTCGGGTCTACATCCATGTAGATTTGCGGGACTATCTGAGAAATGGTCACACCAGGAGGTAAGACCTCGAGAGCCTGAATGACTTGCTGTTCACGCAGCATACGATGGGCAATGTACTCAGCGATCTTCGTCCGCCCATCAGCAATCATCGGACCATGCGCAGGAACGATCTCAGCTATCTCTATATCCTGCAAACGCTTGAGCGAGTTCATGTAGTCAAGCATATCACCCTCTGGCGGCGCGATCACATTGGTGGTAATTCCCGAGATGAGGTCACCGGCAAAGAGCGTGCGCTGCTTTTCCAGTAGAAAGCTGAGATGGTCAAAGCGATGGCCAGGTGTATACAAAGCTTGCAGATTGTCATCTCCTACGGGAAACGTTGTCCCGTCACTGATTTCCTCATCTGCCATCGGCACTCCCTGCCAGCTGTAAGCGTAAATATGTACACCGAGGCGATCCCGCAGTGCCACGGCACCTCCAATATGGTCAGGATGTCCATGCGAGATCAATATGCGCCGTATACCTCCGCGCTCTGCTCCTGCTTGCACAATGGCATCAAGATAGGTGTTATCATCTACGGCCGGATCGATTACCAAGGCACCCTCGACTCCCCCGCCAAGAACAATAGTATTCGTGCCCGGCCCCGTCATAATCGAGGGATTGGGCGCAAGGATAATAGTGTACGGTTGTTGCATAAAAGTTCTCCAGTGAGGGGCTTCAAGGGCAGGGGGTGCCCCTGCCCTCGTAATTAACGATTTATTATCTTGTCAAATGCTCAGGCACTTCCCAGGTGTTGGCCGCGTCTTCTTGTAGAAATACACGCGTTTTGCCATCCTCCTGGATTAGAACCGGTACATGGGTTGGTATACGCTGTTTAGTTGTCATCTTCAGTGCCTCTTCCACGCTGCCGAAAGCCGCCAGTTCGCGCAACTGGTAAATGGTGGCAAAGACGAGTGGAAATTCTTTGCGTTCAAAGCGTGCCAGTGCCTCGGTAGGCGAGATCCAGATGCCCTCACGTGTCTCCAGGTGATCATGAGCCGCCTGTTGTTCAGCGGGAGCAGTCGTCAGAAAAAAGTGGGTGTCGAAACGTTTGGGCATTCCCTCTGGGGTAATCCAGTGTGCAAAGTAATCCAGGAGGTTGGTCGCCAGGGTAAGATGCTCGGTACGCGCCATCACTATGAGCGAACCTTGCCGCTGTTGAAAAGCCTTGCGGTACGTGTCGAAGTGTTTCACATTCTGATCATTGATTGCCAGCAATTTCTCATCGCGATAGGCTAGCAGGATACCAGCTTCCTCAAAAAGTTCACGAATGGCAGCAACTCTTGCACCACCGCCAAGTGCAGTACCTCCTTCGGGGTCCGCTGCAGATGATGTTATAGGTTTACAGACACCCTCGGCAAGCTCGGCGGCACGATCATCCTTTGAGACGGAACCACCAGGAAAGACATACACATCCGGCATAAAATCACTCTGGATGACACGTCGCACCATAAATACTTCTATTCCTTGCCTTGAAGTGCTATCACGCAGTAACACTACTGCTGAAGCCAGGCGAGGTTCAACCGCCATAAGGTTCATCTCCGTTCTTAACACAATCAGCAACTCACTATTGTATACTACCATATAGTTAGCCTCTCTTTCCGCTGCTTTTTTCTGAAGTGGGTTTATCAGAAAGAAATGATTCCACCGGGTAAACAGAAAGGAGACTCGCATGAAACTGGCAAGCTTTTCCACCACTGAAATCCCGAAGATACGCATAGGCATTATCCAGGACAATGAAGTTGTCGATGTTGACCTAGCGGCGCGGGCACTAAATATCATTCCGCACGAACAGATGCTCGATCTACTCGATCACTTCGAGCAAGGAATGCACGAGTTGCGCGCGATCCTTGATAAAGCGACCCACCGTCGCTTCAGTGAAGTCAGGACGTTTACCGAGATCGGTGCGGTACATGGCCTGTCCACTGTGCAACTGGCCGCCCCTATACCACGCCCGCGCAAAAATATAATGTGCCTGGGCTGGAATTATGCCGAGCATGAGAAAGAAACCGCACAGGTACGCGGACGAGAAGCCAAAGTGCCTGAAGATCCAGTTTTTTTCACAAAGGCACCTACCACCGTTAACAACCCTTATGGCGATATAGTTATCGACCCATCAGTATCTGAACAGGTTGACTGGGAGGCCGAACTGGCAGTAATTATCGGGAAAGGTGGCAAGACTATACGTGAAGAGAATGCATTATCACACGTCTTTGGATACACTGTTCTCAACGACGTCACTGCACGTGACCTTCAATCACGTCATAAACAGTTCTTTAAGGGAAAGAGCATTGATGGTTATTGCCCAATGGGACCATGGATAATCACCGCTGATGAGATAGCCGATCCACAACAGCTCATGCTGAGGCTGCGTGTGAATGGCATCACCAAACAAGAAGGCAGCACGAGCATGATGATTTTTCCTGTTCGCACCATTATCGCTATTCTTTCTAAAGGCATGACGCTGGAGCCGGGCGACATTATTGCGACGGGCACACCTAGCGGTGTCGGATTTGCACGCAATCCACCGGAATTTCTTAAAGCAGGAGATGTGATGGAGACGGAAATTGAGGGCATCGGCACACTGAGAAATGTTGTTGTAAAGAAGGAAGGAGCATAAGCACAATGGATGCCTTCGAACTCTCACATCTTATCGATCAGCAGAACCAATCGCGTCATGAGTATCTCGAATTTCTTCGCGTGTCTTCGCTCAGCGTCGGACTCTACAGTTTGGCGGCTGGTGCAATCGACACACAAGAACCGCATACTGAAGACGAAGTATACTACATCATCAGTGGCCGCGGCTTTATCCGGGTAGGCTCAGAGGATCGCCCAGTTGAAGCAGGAACATTAGTATTTGTAAAAGCACATATTGACCATCGTTTTCACACGATCACGGAGGATTTGCGCATACTTGTCATCTTTGCGCCAGCAGAATATACCCTGGCAAACGTGACAGGACAGTCATGACAAGTGCAGCTCACAGCATTTCAAAGGGCGGAAAAGCAGATTTCACGCTCGCACTTCTTCGCGTACCCAGTTTGGCATAACACCCCAGAGGTTGAGCGCCGTGGGACGTGAGTGCCAGAGGCGCGGAGGTGTCGTCACATCGCGATCATAGTATTGTTGAAGCTCGGCCGATAGCTCGATATGTATACCTTCGGCGTCTGCAAAACGTAGGAACAAGTCATTTCCTGCGCCATGACGACCAGGCCCCCAGAGGATTGCTGTCTGTTGACGGCTCAAATAATCTGCCCATGCTAATAATTCCGGCCCAGCCGGGATGCTGTAGCCGATGTGATCGATATCCGGCTTCCCTTGCATAAGCATCAGAGTGTGATGATCACTATTGCACCTGAGCCATACATATTCGCGCAACAGCCAATCAGAGATATCAAAGCCGAGGGCTTCGGTGTAAAAATCAACCATGGCCTCTATTTGGAAGGTGCTGATCGCCAGGTGCTGCAAGGCATGCGGGTGGAGGCGCTTTCGACTCGCTTCACTACTCGCAGGAGGGAGGGCCAGTGAATCATCGGGAGTGACTGAAATCTCAATGCGGTTTCCATCAGGATCATTAAACCATAGGGTGTCGCCTATCTCTGGATTTCCATCGCGCGGTTCCAACGCCAGTTCGATTCCTGACTGGTTGAGTCGGGCAGCCAGGGCAGCGAGTTCAGCATCGTTGTCAACTTCGAAGGCGATATGATGGATACGGGTCTGTTGTATCGGGCTACGCCCATTGCTGGTGGCAGTTCGTGTATCGTTAAACAGTCCTAAAGAGTGGTGCTCATCACCCAGAGATAGAAAGGTGTTCGCATCTTCAAATTCAACATCCGGGTCAACTGAATTAATTTCGGTGGCCCGCAGATGAAATCCCAATACCTGGCGGTAAAAGCGTGTCTGGGCCGCTACATCTGTTGCCCATAATCCGACATGGGCCAACCTTTTCACTCGAACCTTCTGAACCTGCTGCTCACTCATAGTTGCCTCCTGGTACACAATACACGAGTGCACCTATTCACACGTATTAACGTGTATCATACACACGCGTAGCGAGGGGGTCAACAAAATTACCCGAAGGTCATATGCTTTATTCTTCTTCGAGACGTTCCACTTCTACTCTTACTTTGTTGCCGCGCAGCGCATTAGCAGCAGGGGTATAAGCGGGGGGATCCCACTCGAATGAAATTTTCTGGCGTTTAATGGGAACATCGGCATGCAGTTTATCCCAACGATCCTCGCGAGCCATGACAACTTGCACATGTTGTTCATCCACCTCCAGGCGACGCGAGATGACTGTCAGCAGGTCAGCTTTAATCTGTTCCAGCAACTCAGGATTCACTTTAATGCGATCATGCGCCAGTACGACTTTCAAGCGTTCTTTTGCCACTTCGCTGGGACTGGGTTTCTTGCGACCCATCATAAAATCAAATACACCCATAATTACTGCCTTTTCAAGATCGCTACGAACGTACTCGTTTCTCAGTCATTGCAGGACCAATTCCAATCAGGCGTCTTAAGCGTTCCATGAGTGTTGGCGTTTCGACAACTTCCTCAAAGGGCACTTCCTCACCTATGATACGCTGAGCGGCGTTGATGAAAGCGCGCCCGGCACGTGAGCGTTTGTCGAAGACAATTGGTTCGCCTTTATTGATCGCTACGATGATCATTTCATCTTCGGGAACAATGCCTAATAAATCAATGCCTAATACTTCTAATACATCGACCACGTCCATCATATCTCCCCGCTTCACCATTTCGGGACGCAGGCGATTGACTACAAGGCGTGGCTCGGGTTTACCCGCGGCCTCAACCAATCCGATGATGCGGTCAGCATCGCGAACTGAGGCCATCTCAGCGTTGGCAACAATGACGATTTCATCGGCCCCGACAATCGCGTTACGGAATCCCTGCTCGATACCAGCAGGAGAATCGATCAGGATAAAATCAAATTCCTGGCGCAATTGCTGGCAGAGTTGCTCCATCTGGACGCTATTGACGGCGTTTTTGTCACGTGTTTGGGCTGCAGGCAGTAAATAAAGTTCGGGCAGACGCTTGTCTTTTATTAATGCCTGTCGTAAACGGCACTGGCCCTCCACGACATCGACAAGATCATAGACAATGCGATTCTCTAATCCCAGTACAGCATCGAGGTTACGCAGACCGATATCTGAGTCTACAACCGCGACCTTTTTCCCTTGCATTGCCAGGGCCGTCCCCAGATTCGCTGTGGTCGTAGTTTTGCCAACACCGCCCTTCCCCGATGTGATGGTAAGCACCCGACTATCCATAAACGTCTCCCTGAAAAGCAACTTTTCAACATTCTTAAATTAGGCGTGATGTATACTGCCTTCAGTATGGCCACCCCACCACCCCAGGTGGTGCGATAAATCTGGCCCCTACACTGTGTAAACGTTTTTCCTGCTATTTTCGCGGCGTGCGACTGTTGATCCATGCCTCGACAACAATCTGTCCGTTCCTGATTGCTGCAAACTCTGGACGAGCCTGTATCTCGAATCCTTCAGGAGGACGTGAGAGCAGGTGGGCAATGCGTAACTGCACCGGCGCTAACAACAGTGAACAAACAATAGCGTTCTCATTATCTGGATACCCTGCATGCACCATGCCACGCAAGACCCCCCACACAAGGACATCGCCGCCAGCCACAATCTCCGCACCAGGATTCACATCACCCATCACAACTATATTGCTGGTGTGGTGGATGGCCTGGCCGGAACGTACAGTACGCCGCAAAAAGAGGGTATCTTGCGAATCCCGCGGATCAAGTTGATGTGCCTGCGCTTGTGTTTGTTCACTCGTTATCTGCACGGCAAAAGATGGACTAGTATCCATGTCAATGGTGGAAAAAGCTGTAACATCGCGCTCTTCACGTACCACTGTGGGAGCCTGTTCCAGCGATGTTACCGACATCTGGTAATGCGCCAGCAAGGCCTCAAGTTGAGTACGTTCACTCACTCGAAGATTCCTACGGGTGGTGTCAAGAGCCAGTGAAGCGCCGCGGAAGAATCCAGGAGCCTCTGAAAGTCGTTGGGAAAGCGCGTTGAGTAATTCACCAAAAGGGGTTTCTGGCTCCAGAGTTAAAAGCAGACCATTGCGTGTGCCTTTGATAGCAATATATCCCTGCACCGACTGCTTCTCCTCCCTTTCCAGCTTGCTTTGCGCTTCGGATACATTCTTTTCCGAAGAGTCCTCCAAACCCATGTTATATCTATCCATCCCGTTACTGGATAAAGGACCTTGGTAACAATAATACTTCAGGCTGATATATAAGTGTATTGTATCAACTTCAAGTATAAGCTTCCAGGCATTAAAACGCAATAGTTTTAGGTATTATGTCCGAAAAAGGCAGCTTGATCGTGCCTCCACAAAAGGCCTTTCGAAATACGGGGATGCAGGTGGATCGTCGCCCCTTTGAACCATACTCTACAAAAGTTTGCGCCTTGCAGTTGGCTCTAAATGTGCATACAATATCGCCATGGTACTTACGAGAGGTAGCAACAATTGAATGGATGGATAGCTAGCTAATGGCCAATTTCATGAACTTTCCTACGTCACGCGAACGAGTTTTGACTTGCGGAAATACAACTATCGGTGTGATTCCTGATATTTGTCTCGTTTCACATTTTCAGGTTGGCTCCTGGCAGGTTTTATACCGACCCACTGAGACAGGCAATGTTAAGCGCTGGGGCCTGCCGCTGATGATTCCCAACTTCTCCCGGCTGAAGGATGGTATCTTCAAAGAAAAAGGGACGACTCTCCCCATACACGGCTTTGGACGCAACCTGCCATGGACGGTCATTGAGATGGAAGACACAAATCTGGCGATGCAATTAAGCAGTAGCGACGCGACCCGCACCGACTATCCATATGAATTCGTATTTACAGCGAACATAGCAGTCGACGAGGGAACACTGACCTATACTCTGACAATGGAGAACCATAGCCACGAAGACATGCCTATCGCACCCGGCTTTCATCCTTATTTTGCTGTAGCGCAGTCAGAGAAAGGCGAAGTGGTAACCGATGGCCCACCAGGATTCGATGTACATGACTTTGATTGGATTCAGCATTTACCCGACAACCCCTACCCTTTTCCACAGCAAGTCACTGTTCGATTTCCTACAAATGGCACATTAATAATTAGAGAGCTACCCCAGAACGGCGAGTACGCCCTGGCAAATATACAGGTCTGGTCTGAACCACCAGGCAAACCCGATCACGATTTCATTTGCTTTGAGCCAACCGTGGGAAGCGAGGATGCGCTCAATCGGCCTGCAGATCGCCTGACCATTGAACCACAAAGCTCACGGCAGATCGTGCTGCAATTGCAAGCGAATCCCTTGTAGAGGTCATAGTTTCGTACCCACCCCTAGCTGGAATGGGTAGCAAGCATCAGAACACAAGTACGTCTGTCCTACTCATCCTTACCAGAGGCCTGATTAAACACGACCTTATATACTACGTGCATTTCAAACCTCCATACGATATAATAAGAGCATTACCAGATAATGGTCCACATACCTTCTTTCTTTACAAGAGTGGAGATACGGAGGCTTGAGTGGTTCCTTTATACGTCGGGGTCAGAAAGCAAGGTACATTCTTTTATGGAGAAACAACCAGCCAACGTGCATTGGCTACAAAATAATAACAACACGCCTCAGCGCCAACAAAATCAGCTACGTCCAGGCCCCGGCAACCGCCCAAATGGGCAGTCACCTCAGAGAGGTATATCACCTATCAATCGTTGGTTGCTCGTAATCGTGCTTATGATGCTTGGGATATTCCTCTACCAATTTTTTAATAACAATAGCAGTTCAAATACGCCACCCCGCGATGAGCTTAGCTACAGCGACTTCTACAATCAGATCAATACGGGCAATGTTAAATCTGTAACCATCATTGGAACAACCGATATCACGGGATATTTCTGTGATGCAGTATCGACATCAAATGGGAAGTTTGATCAATTTCATGTAGTACAACTGCCGAATGGCGATCCAAATCTTGTACCTATACTCACCGATCCTCAAAACAAGAACTATCGGAAACCCAATTGCGCAAACAACACCACCGTGATCACCCAACCGCCATCAGATAGTAGCTTCTGGCTGAATGTGCTGATTACCTTCCTTCCCTGGGTCTTCTTGATTGCCATCTTCATCTTCATTAGCCGCCGTGCAACACAAGGTCAACAAGGCATTTTCAGCTTCGGCAAGAGCCGTGCCAAGCTCATTCTCGAAGATCGTCCGAGCACAACATTCGCAGACGTTGCAGGTGTAGACGAGGCCAAGTATGACCTGCAAGAAGTGGTTGAGTTTTTAAAGACACCGACGAAGTTTCAGCGCCTGGGAGGCAAGATACCACGCGGTGTACTGCTTGTAGGTCCTCCAGGCACTGGTAAAACTCTGCTGGCAAGAGCTGTTGCGGGAGAGGCTGGCGTCCCATTTTTCTCGATGTCTGGCTCAGAGTTTGTCGAAGTGCTGGTCGGTGTCGGTGCGAGTCGTGTGCGCGACCTGTTCGACCAGGCAAAGAAAGCTGCGCCCAGTATCATTTTCATTGACGAGATCGACGCGGTTGGACGGCAGCGAGGCTCAAGCATCAACACTAATGATGAGCGCGAACAAACGCTAAATCAATTACTGGTAGAGATGGATGGTTTCGATACACGCCAGGCAGTTGTGGTCATCGGCGCCACTAACCGACCTGATGGACTTGACATAGCCTTATTGCGTCCAGGTCGCTTCGATCGGCGCGTAACAGTGGATCGACCAGATTGGCATGGCCGATTAGCTATTCTCAAAATTCACTCACGAGATGTACCTTTGGGACCCGATGTAGACCTTGTTTCCGTTGCCCGATCCACCGTGGGGATGGTAGGAGCCGACCTGGCAAACCTGGTGAATGAAGCAGCGTTACTGGCAGCACGACGCAACCAGGATTATGTGACACAGAAGGATTTTGAGGAGGCATTAGACAAAATTCTTCTCGGCGCGGAGCGTCCTTTAGTCCTGAGTGACGAAGACCTCAATGTCATCGCGTACCACGAGGGAGGACATGCACTGACAAGCCTGCTCTCAGAACATGCTGATCCAGTAACCAAGGTGACTATTGTGCCGCGTGGACAGGCCTTAGGTGTCACCATGTCTACGCCCATAGACGATCGTTACAATTACTCTAAAGAGTACTTGATCACACAGATTGTCACTGCGCTTGGCGGAAGAGCGGCTGAACAGATAGCTATCGGGCATATCACAACTGGCGCGGAGAATGATCTACAACGAGTGACAGCCATTGCTCGACAGATGGTCACACGCTGGGGTATGAGCGAACGCCTGGGCACGGTCTCATTCAGTGAACGTCCCAGCCCGTTCCTGGCAATTGGCGATTCCGGCGCTCCTGGTGACTATAGTGAGACAACAGCCGAAATAATTGATGAAGAAGTCGATCGCATCGTACGTACGTGTTACAATCGTGCGCTAGAACTCCTGACGACGCATCGTGCAACATTGGACCGCATTGCACAGGAGCTACGCCGCCAAGAAACGATCGATGCGCGACAACTCCGGCAGATTTTGGAGGAGACTGGAGTATCTATGGGGCAGCCAGATACTTCTTCTAAAACTGTGCCACAAGAAATAGTACCACCACCGCCAACTGAACGTCCTGTACCACCAGAAAATCGTTAAGCTATATTCATTTTTGCACGAAGAAGTTCCGCAAATCTGGAAAGTCCTGCATGATTGTATCCACCACATTGGGAGCGAGAGGTAGAAACGTCCCGCGCGCTTCTGCCAGTACAACACTCTCGTCTTCAGCCAGTGTCAGTACACCGGAGGCCTGGAGGACGCGCCGTTTCTCCGTATCCAATGTAGCGCGTACCCTTAATAATGGTCCGTAGGGTACATAGCGACGATAACGTATCTCCAAGCGTCCTGTCATGGTCCACTCCTGGTTATTGCCAAGCAGCGATGTACGTCCAAGGGCTTCATCCAGCACCGCAGCCACAATACCGCCATGAATTACTCCTGGAAAGCCTTGATGTTCTTCGCGAGGCTGAAAGTCGGCGACGATGGTGTTTTGGTCGAGTTGGAAGACGAGGTGCAAGCCATAAGGATTGCGTTGTCCGCAGACAAAGCAACGTTGATAGTCGGTCGTGTCGTTCAGTTCCATATTCAATGTCCCACAATATTGGTGTACTATTTCAGCGTTCAACAACCAGTTGTGGAGCTGGCAAAGGGAAAGATAACCGATTAAAAGCAATCGAGTATAAAGGATTCTAACAAAAGGAAGACTCCAATTGCAAACAGGCAGGACGGCTCTTGATCAATCGCCCAACTTATATGTCCAACAGCCTGAAACATGCCTGCTAAAATATAGCCATCTCATAATTTTTAGGGTATAGTTAGTATGAGATCAGACGCACACAGCTAGAACTGGAATTTGAGTAGAAAATGATTGGCAGTGCGTTACTCACTTTTCGAGACCCATCCCTAAACGTCAGTGAGCAACTCACGACAGACACCAATAATTGTAGAGCGAGGTAAACATCATGGCAAAAACAGCAAGCGGCAATTCATCTTCTTCCGTTTCCACTAACGACGGGCAGAAGCAGCGCAAGAAACAAGCCAAGCGAGAAGCTAAGGCAATGGTGGCAGTCGAGGGAGCTAAAGCGAATGTGCAGAAGGCTGAGAAGAAACTTGCCAAAGCCCAGGCACGCCTTGAGGCACTAACTGCACGTCTACGCACCCTTGAAGCTAATTTAGCCGATCTCCGCATATCCCAGCAGGAACCTGAAGTAAGTGCGCCAGATACCGGCTTTGACCACCAGAGGGGACAGCCAGAGCCGGAATATGTTACAGCTAGCTCAAATCAACAGGAAACTTCTTCATCTAACCCGGAGCATCAATCCGACGTACCTCCTCCAACCGATCAAGTAGTACCTATGCCGCCAGCGGAGGGTCGTGAAGATATTCCCTCTACTCCTTCGTCTGAGACGGAAGAATCGACTTCCTCCTCAGGAGAGGAGAATCAAGAGCAGGTTAGTGATCTCTCTTCGGAAGGTTCCACATCTGAGGCGGAGCAGGCGACAGAATCAGCAAACGAGCCGTGGTATACACAATAGGTTTCATGCTATGAAGATCGACCTCGACGAGTAGAGCTGTCAATCAAAGTGATCAATTACAGATAGCAGACTCAATTCGAGAAAGGTAAATGTTGGGGCATCTTGCAGGGGTCGGCAATGTACGCAATCTCGCAGGGTGTCCCATTCACTTACTTCAAATATTTATAAAGAAAACTCCCGGCCCTCTTGCCTCTCGGAGCAAGCACACCTTTCCCTTTTAGATACAGGTAAATCCATAGGGCAACACCAAGCAAAACCCCACCAATGAGGTAAGCGCCTAATACGTCGCTGGCCCAGTGATCACCCAGGTAGACACGCGAGGGACCTACCAGCACTACAAACAGCGCGGAAATAATCAGCAGCGTAGTACGCCACCAGTAATTGCCTTTGAAGAGGATGATTCCGAGAGAGAATAGCAATCCCCAAAATGCAATATAGGACATGACATGGCCACTGGGAAAGCTCATACCACTAGCATGCTGGAGTATCTCGACCAGACTTGCTGAAGGACGAGGACGAGCCACGATCAACTTAATCAACCAGTTTAGTAAGCCGCTCGTCGCAGAAAGTACCACGACCATTATAGCTTCCAAACGCAGGTCTACAATCCATAAAAGCACGGTAGCCAGTACAATGAGTCCCGTAGAGAGAGCCAACACATTGCCAATATAACTGACGGCTATCATGGTATTTCTCAGCCACGGAGACTGGTCCTCTTGAAACTCACGGGTAATTGTGACATCGATACCTAAGACTGGATGAATGTAGACCCACCAGGCCAGAAGTGCAAAGAGAGATATTAATAGAGCATACACGATAAGCAATATCCGTCCCCACTTTACACTTTGATACCACGGTCTGCGAGCAACTTCTACCTCCTGACGCGCTTCCTCGATGACAGTTTCAGCGTCTTCTTCGATATGTTCCCGAGAGGATTCTTGATCGCGCGAGTTTTCTTCAACGCCTTGTTTCTTTTGGTCTTCATCTCGGTGTTTTTGCTGCATGCAGTTCTCCCGGCTGCTTAGTTAACCCGATGTGTAAGTTTTTCTCACGCCGCTTGTGGCGGCTCCTCCTACTTTGGTAGTTTCTCGGAAGCGGATTTCACTCAAGTCGCTTGACAAGCTTATGGCCCTTGCATTGACTGTCAAAAAGCTGTTCCTGTCAGTCGGCTCTACAAGCTGACTAAATTGAAACTACCAAAGTAGTATTAGTTAGTAATCCAGGCTTATCCTACTGGATAGTATACAAGCAATACGTTTCTGAAGCCCCAAAAGGTTTAGATTGACTAACGTCGATTTTCTCGCTACATTCTTTACAAGAAGAGATAACGAAGGAGATAACGATCATGCCGCATCTTGAAATTCGTCCTGCTCGAGCAGAAGATCGCGAGGCAGTACTGGCTTTTTGTGCCCACACCTGGGAATGGGGCGACTATATCGAGCAAGTCTGGGATGAGTGGCTGCATGACCCACGAGGAAGACTATTCGTTGCGACCATGGATGGTCAACCTGTTGGAGTAGCCAATGTGCGCATGCTCAATAAAACAGAAGCCTGGTTAGAAGGAATGCGCGTCGACACGGCATTCCGCCAGCACGGCATAGCTACGGCTCTCTATGAAGCGCAATTAACCGAGGCAATACGGCGAGGAGCTACAACAGCGCGGCTCATCACCGAATCAACGAACGCTGGATCACTTCGTCTATTGGAACGAGGTTCTATGCGCCAGGTGGGAGCATTCGTACCTTTTCGGGGATTACCTTCTACAATGCCTATAAAGAGACAATATGGCCTCGAGACGCCGATTCTGGCGACTGCCGACGACCTCAACGACATCATTGATTACCTCAACGTCTCTAACACCTTTCCAGCGGTAGGGGGATTGTATTACCGGGGCTTCACTGCCTATTCCATTACCAGCGAGCTTTTAGCGGAGAAAATAGCAGCGCAGCAAATTTATATCTTGCGGCGCTGGGATCGTCTGGATGGGCTGGCGATAGCCGAGCCTCGCGAGTGGCACGAGAACAAAAATCTGTTTATTGGATATATCGACGGCACAACAGAATCAATTAGTCTGATTGCTTATGCGTTACGCCGGAGGCTAGCCGAACTGGGTCTGGAGAGTGTTTCTGCTAATGTACCCGATCTGATGATGGTGCGCGATGCCTTTGTCGGCGCAGAGTATGAATGGAATGGCATGGTATTTTACACATACGAGCGGAGTTTAGTATGAATGCGCCCGGCGAAAAACCTTCCAGCGGAAAGTGCCGCAGATGTTCTTGTCAAAAAATATGGTGCAACTAGCGCGCAAAATGCGCGCTAATATTTTTGGTGGCCACGATATGGATTTAAGCTATTCGGGATTGAGCACAGCTTCCAAATTCTTCAACTCGTGGAAGCGCAACAGCCAGCAGCCGTAGTTCATGCCGCCACCGACAGCGGGAAGGGCCATCCACTGCCCTTCGTGCAGGCATCCCTGACGCAGCAGCTCAACCAGAGCAGTAGCTATGCTGGCATTTGAGAGATTGCCAAAGTAGCGGAAATTATCGACGAGTTTATCTAACGTCGAGGGTGGCCAACCGTAGTCGTTTATCAGCAGTTCTCCCATACGGCGTGTAATACGCGAATTGGCCTGGTGGGGCACAATATATGCTAGCTCATCGTGACTCAATCCTGCATGACGGCAAAGCACATCTACAGATTCCGCCATAGCACGCGGAGCTTCGCGGAAGACCTCTTTGCCATTCATCTTAGTGTAGCCAACCAGGTATTGTGAAAGCACTTTGTTCAGTTCCGCACCATTTCCAGCCTGGAAGAGTTCGCGCATTTTTATGTCAACTTCCGCCATTTCGACAACATCTTTGCGCAAGGGTGTCTGGTAGAAGAGTGATGGTCCCTGGTCGGCATCAGAACCATTAATGATATAGGTATCTTCGTCACCTAGTTCCAGCAGAAAAGCCGATGCTCCCTCTCCGAAGAGCGAACTTGTTTTCCAATCCAGGACGTTCATGATATTGGGAAGTAGCCCCTCAGAAGTAACCAGGAGAACCAGCTTTGCAGAACTGGCTGCCAGTACTTCCGCACACACCTGGAAAGCCTCGGTCTGGCAAGCACAAGCGCCTTTCAGCATAGTCGCACGAATTGGCCCTAATCCCAGTCGCATCTGTACCAAACCGGCAACAGTTGGAAATGCATCATTATCAGAAGAGGAGGCCCCGATCACTGTGTCAATTTCGGAGGCATCACGAGCCGCACTAGCAAGCGCACGTTGGGCAGCAATCACCGCCATATCCACCAAGGTCTCATCTTTAGGGGCTCGAGGATCTTCGATGAGACCAGGAGCAGATGCTCCTGCCATTTTGCGGCAAAGCTCCAGAGTGCTGGTACGGACATGGCGAGTACTCAGGCCAGTGACACGCTCCAGGTCTTCAGCACTGCGGGGGTCACCCAGGCGGGTAGAAATATAAGCAAAGAATTCATTGGCAACGATTCCAGCAGGAGCATAAGTGCCTAAACCAATCAGGCGTACCTTCGCCCTTGTGTAGATTTGAGGTACGATGTAGACGTACCTGGGCCATGGCTGTGTATGGCTTTGTGACATCGGTTTACCTCCTGGAGAGGGATTGCTATTGCATGTAGTATAACACACAAAGAAGAGAGACCGGCGGTTGTGAGAGCTAGCTAAAGACGAGGCAGGCGCCCCAAGGGGCCGCCTGCCTCGTCTTTCATCCTGGGACGTACGCGGGTCTCTTTCTTCATCCCCTGGGATTAGGTAAACTTACCAACGAGAGTCACGACTACCGCCATAGCCATAACCCCCACCGTCATAACTGCGTGAGTCACTACGGCGAGAACTGCGAGCGGGTCGCTGCGCCTGATAGCAATCGCTGCAATACACAGGACGATCTTCACGTGGTATGAATGGGACAGAGGTCGGTCGCCCACAGTTAGCACAGGTCGTCTCATAACGCTCAACGTTGCGTGAACGAGACATTGATGACTGACTATTGCGACGGGCGGCGCGACAACTTGGGCAACGGCCTGGCTCATTGGTCAGATTACGGCTAGCGTAAAACTCCTGCTCGCCGGCACTAAAGGTAAAATTCTGCCCGCAATCGCGGCAGGTAAGGATACGGTCCTGGTATCCTTCATTGGACATCATGGGTAATAGTTCCCCTTCTTTGTTTTCGCTCCGCCCAAAAGGTACAATGTGTTGAATCGAGTATCAGGAGACACGCTTTGTACTTAGCTCTACAGAAGAGATATCTCGAGGTGGTCAGAGAAGTCTAGAGACTTCCAGAGAGGCAGGCATTCCTAGATACCGGGTGACGGAGCGAAACCAGGGCCTGGATATTACTTACCTTGTCCTAAACCACTTACTCATTGTACCATAGTTAGGATAAAAAAGATATGCAACGGCGGACGAGATTTAGGTCACAACCCTTTCTATCCTTGGTTTGTAGGGGCCATTCATCCCTTGACTGACAGGAGGCGCTGTGGACACCTCAACAGAGATCAAGTATCAACCACCTCCACTTGCCCAACAGGCTCGTCAAGTCCATACTATTACCGACCGCTTTTCGATGGCAAATACCTATCTTGTCGAAGATGAGCGTTGCATTGTGATTGATCCTGGTTCCGTACTTAATGTAGAGTTGACATTAGACTACCTCAAACGTTTTCTACACCATAGGCCTGGCGATATCGACCTGATTGTATTGACACAGCTGCACCTCGATCATACATCAGGAGTTGAGTCATTGCGCCAGGCATGTAATGCGCCTGTTGCTGCATCCATTGCCGCGCAACAACTTGTGCAGTCATGGAAAGTTGGGGAGCTTCAAGAAGGCAGGGGTATACCAGGAATAACCCATTTCGTCGGACAAATGCTGAGTCAGCACCCTTTACCAGGAGCATTGCACCATCTTGACCTCTTTGCGCCATACTATGAACGGCAGGTTCAAATGGTGGACATCTGGTTAGAGGATGTGGCGGGCCTACCCAATCACCTCAACTGGCGTGTCATCGCCAGCCCTGGTCATACGCCCGAAAGCCTTTGTCTCTACAATCCCTTTAGCCACGAACTGGTGTGTGGAGATACTCTCGTTACCCTTGAGGGGGGAGCAGTACTTGTGCATGGAAGCACTAACCGTCGCCGATTGGAAGTGACGCTTCAAACACTGCGCAGTCTGAGCGTGTTCTACCTATACCCAGGTCACGGTAGGCCGATTTTATCGAAACATGCCATGGCAAATATACAAGCTGAGTAGTGATGGGCTCCACTCAGGGCGATTTGCCAGGCTTGCTTATTTAGGTTTGCTCGGTAACCGCAGCGGTACCGGACCACTTAAGGGGGGAACTTGCGATGGCGTGGGGAGAGGTGGCATAGGTGTGGTTTGCGCTTCTGGTATAAAGGTATACTCCAGAAGAACATTTCCCAGGTTAATGAAATCGCCTTTTTGAAGCAGGCGCGGCTCATGCAAAAGCTCATCGTTCACTTTTATACCATTATAGCTGTGCAGGTTTTGCACGTAGTCTCCATCGGCCTGGCACAAAAATTGGGCATGTAGATCTGCAAGTGAGGCATCATGAATAATCACATCACTTTCAGCAGACCGTCCAACAGTAAATACCGGTCGATCTAACAAGAAGCTCCTCCCCGCCATTGCTCCATTGCAGATCACACAGAGACTGCCAGGTTTTTCAGGGAGTGGAGTGATAGGATTGGGTCCCCTATTCTCATGCCATGTATCACTATCATCCAGCTCAGCGTTTATTTCGCCGGGTGTCGTTCGCGGCAATTGCTGAACTACGCGGTCTAACGTGAGACTATCAAACTCGAGGGAGGTCTTTTCTTCCTGGGGCCTCGTTGGCAACGCGTTGGAGCTAGTGGGCTTTCTACCAAATTGACCTGACATATTCATCGGTGGTGCGCTAGAAGGACGGCGCAGGTGATATAAGAGAGGATCATCCTGTTCTGCCAATGGGATTGGACGTTCCACGCTTTCAAACAGAAATCGGTGCGAACCGATTTCTAGCAGGTCTCCATTTTTGAGGACAAGAGTGCCACGGATACGTCGCCCATTCAAGAGCACTCCGTTTAAACTATCACAGTCGGTTATATAGACCTGCCCAGCATCCCAGGCTAACTCAGCATGATAACGTGAAGAAGTCTCGTCATCTAGCCAGATATCGTTATCCTCCTCGCGCCCGATACTGACCACTGTACGATTTAGCGCCAATTTCTGTCCCTGGAAGCGTCCCGAGCGATGCACTAGCCAGCCCCAGGGTATATCTTCACCAAAAACAAAGGGTGCAGGCATACCAGGTTGCCGTCTAGGCAGCGGTACCGCACCTGCAATAGCGTTACCACGAGTGGTGCGTTTACGATGGCTACGCTGGCGAGGAATACGTCCCGAGGTATTCGAGTCCCGTGGCTGTGTAAAGAGGCAGTAAGAGGTAGAAACGCTCAGTGGGAGTACCCAACCCCATAGGGCCACATAGACAAGCATCAGTGTAATCTCAATTACGGAAATAGCTGCCTGTACAGAGCTAAAGCGTATGTTGTACCAGAGAATAGCGGGTAGCAAGAGCAGTGCGGAAAGCACACATGCAACGATAGCACCGGCGAGTTGCCGTGTCGTTCCGCGTTTACGCAACGTTGTATAGAGCGCATTAACCGCAATGGCGAGCATGCACGAGGCCAAGCCACCAAAGCAGCCATAGCTAAACCAGGTTGGAAAATCTACATTGCTCGTAGTTGCATTCCTCTCTCTTACTTCTTCACTTTACAGCATTGGATCAATGTGCTGTTTGCGAGCATCGCTGATCACAATGGTATCTACAATTTGATTCGCGTTCTGTTTATATTCATTATCGGTCCAGAGGTTTGCGGAATCCCCCGCGACTTTATCATTCACCTCTACCGGGTCCCAGTATTCGAACTGCGAATTATTCTGAGTGACTGAAACACCAAGAAAGGCATGACCGGGAGTAATTACGATTTCAGAATGCAGTCCTATGCGTTCGACCGCAGAGGCCAGTAGTGTGGTCAGTTCGATACACATACCATTATGCTGCTGCAGCACCTCCGCCGGTAGTTTGATATTCTGGAGAGTCGCACTATTGTCACCAGGACCGGTGTACGGAACACTCGCCTGGCTATATTGTATGTGGTAATCGAGGCGCATGGTATCAAAAATCGCGTCCACCTGGTCTCTCACAGCTCTTGGGCTTGCTTTATTATATCCAATCATCGCAGGTGGCGCTGGGGGCGGCTCTAATTGCAAACGGGTCGCAGCCTTGCTAACCAGCATATTTATGACGGGATCATTAGGAGTGACCCAGGCAGCAATCTTCAAACGGTTTGCCGCAATCCACTGCATCAGCCAGCGCGAATGGAGCAACAACGGACTATCATTGACATAATAGATATGCTTTTGCATATCTGTGACACTTACATGCAGCCAGGTATTGGCATCTGCAGTCAACTTACGAAGCGATTGTCCAATCACTGGTGGCATAAAGTTTACGGATTGCACGTTGGCAGTCGCGTTGACCGTATGCGTTTCTGACTGGCTAAATCCCGTGATGTTGACGCTCATGACCAGCGTAATCGGGCTACGACTGCTGTAGTGAATGGTAAACATATCAGACTGGGTAGCGACATAGGAATGGTAATAGGCGCTGAAAAGTGCGGGCGGGATTTGTACGCAGATATGTACAGGCGACTGGCCACCACAATGCTCCTGGCTAGCTACACTATTCTGCTGATAGCGGGAGTAGGCCTGAATGCCTCCGACGATGTACCATGCGGAGAATCCAATTAGCATCGTCAATGTAAGGAGCAATATTGTGAGTTTTTTGCCCATTTGTTCATCAGCCTCGTACAATGGCACTTGTTCTTAAGCGAGTGAGGATATTGAGCCGATGGGATTATATCATCTTGTTTCATGAGGGGCAATCAAATGGGACTTGTGGGTTGGAGCAGTCATCCCTTTCAGTGTTTGCTGCATCAAATAATGAGTGACGGCCTGTACACTACCGGTTTGCTGGTAGATGGCGATCTGGCGATCTGCGCCAGTTCCAGATGGGTCATCGAGTAATATGCGAAGATAGTTAATCTCGCGCCGGCTACCAAGATCATCCAGGACATCATCAACGAAGTCCAGCAGTTCTCCTATAGCATATCGCATACTCAACTGGCGATTTTGCACGAAATCAATGACCTCTGCGTCCAGGCCATAACGTATGACACGCCACTTATTCTCATCAATATGAGGTCGCGATAAGACATGGGTAGCCATGCCGTGTTTATACAGCCATGTCAACTTTGCAACCAGCGCCTGGCAGAGTGCTGCAATGGCGAGTGTGTCATCAATGGTGGCAGGCATATCACAAACACGAAATTCAACAGTATGGAAAAATGGATGGGGGCGAATGTCCCACCAGATTTTCTTGCCATTGTCTATGCATCCAGCTTGAACAAGGCTCTGCACATAGCCGTCGAAGTCATCCCATGAAGCATATGCCTCGGGCACACCGCTTCGGGGTAAAGGTCGCCAAACCACGGAGCGATATGATTTGAGCCCTGTGAAACGTCCACCCCAAAACGGAGAATTAGCAGAGATAGCTAGCAAATGCGGGATCCAGGTACGGAGTTGATTCATGAGCGAGATAGCTATCTCGTTATTCTCAACACCGACATGCACATGCAGACCAAAGATTAAAATTGAGCGCACGACATCCTGTAGCTGTTCTTCCAACTCAATATAGCGCTCGTTGGGAGTCGAGGGTTGGTCCAGCCAGGATGCGTCTGGATGCGTACCAGCGCTGATGAGAGTAAGCCCCTGTTCTTCTAGCAGTCCCAGCAACATATTACGCAGGTTTTGCAGTTCCAGGCGAGCGTCATTGATGTTTGGGCACACATCTGTCACGATTTCTACCGCCGATTGCAACATCTCCGGCTTAATCTTTTCTCCAAATTGAGAAGCGCCTTTTTCCAGAATAGTCATGATATATGGAGTTAACTTACCCGTTCGACGATCTACCATTTGAAACTCTTCCTCAATCCCGAGGGTAAAGTGTGCCGGCATGCCTATGCTCCTTCTCCAGAATGTGCATAGAAAGATAGGGTACGCAAAATAAGAAAGACGGGTTATCGAAAATTACAAGATGAGCAAGCAGTACGAATCTACAAACGGGTGGGCATGGTCAATCAGCAAGTTACCATCGTATGCGGTTGAGGGTGCTGGCATACAAGCTCCTCAGAGATGAAAGCCTTGATGCGTTATCGCACAGGAGCAGGTACTACTTCCGTGTACCGGTACAAACTAAAAGTCCTGGGAATCATAGCGTACACAAGAAGTATGCGATTTGTCAAGGGTCTGGCGCTGACATCCACTCATAATGCTTCTGGCTGTCCTCCGGCCCACCTTGGAGGAGAGAAAAGGGCGAGGACACCTCGCGCTCTGGCAGGGGATGAAGCCCTGCACGCCCCATATATGAGTGGATTCCGGGCCGGCGGGCAATATACAAGAGCTGTGTATTCTCCGGGCACCCTTTGTGGGTGCCCAGTGCATTACTACATACCTTTGGCTTGCAGCCCAAACGCATATGGTAACAAATCAGCAATTGTGAAATCACGCATAGCGCCATCGATATAAATTTCGGCACCGGGTGCGAGATCAGCCAACCATTGACGACAGGCACCGCAAGGTGTACGTTCGTCAATGGGCGCATCTCGCGGAGCATCGATACACGCAACCGCGACCTGTGAGATCGGCCCCGCACCTGCTGACATGACGGCAGCCAGCGCGGAACGTTCTGCACACAATGTCAAGCCGAAACTCGATATCTCGACGTTCACCCCAACGAAAGTTTTTCCACCAGCTACTACAGCAGAGCCCACCCGAAAATGAGAGTAAGGACAATGAGCTCGCTGGGCAACTTCGCGAGCCAGGGTTAATAGTTCTTCACGTGGAACCATACTCTTCTCCTATGATTAATATTGATACACCAAATTGTACCATGATGTTACTGCCTTTCATTCATCCCGTTACAAGCAATCAGAAAGACATTATCAAAAGAGGGCCTGTCCCTGTCGAGGTAAATATTGTAATTGGAAAGCAGGTCTGTAGGAGGAAACACGAGTGAAAATCATGGTGGCGGATGATGACCGTGACATGGTTGATATGCTGAGCTACTGGCTCAAAGGACACGGATACGATGTCATTCGCGCATTTGATGGTGAGCAGGCTATCAAACGTTGGCGCGAAACTTTACCCGATCTCGTCATCCTGGATGTGCAAATGCCAAAGCTGGATGGTTTCGAAGTATGTCGCCAAATGCGGAGTGAAACCAATTCAATGGTTTTAATTCTGACCGCACATGACCGTGAAGATGATGAGATACGTGGGTTAGAGATGGGAGCCGACGATTATCTGCGGAAACCATTTAGTCCAAGGCAACTACTCGCTCGCATCAAGGCTGTTATGCGTCGTTCAACCAGTTCAAAGGGTTCTTCCAGCTCATCCGCAATTAGCGTCGGGCCAGTGACGTTGGATGCAATGCGCCACGAGGTGACTCGAGATGGCGCAAAAGTACGACTGACTCCCACGGAGAGTCGCCTGCTCCACCTGCTAATAACACATACCGGTCAGGTATTGACGACCGATATGATTATCGAGCGGGTCTGGGGATATGATGAAGCAGGCGACTCTGGCCTGGTAAAGACGCACATACGTCATCTGCGCCAGAAAGTTGAACCGGATGCCAACACCCCTCAATATATCATGACAGTGCCAGGTGTAGGATACACCTTTACAGCGCCTATTACCATCGAGCAGTAAGTATTTAACAAGATCTGTGAATTCTCCATTGTTAGGTCGGCGTGAAGCCTGGCTGGGCTTGCCCCAGCCAGGAGCATTCACAGATCCTGAAGTATTTATCAATTATAGCCTTTTGTTCTTAACCGATTTCCCTCATTCTTAACCATACCGCAACACGCTCTGCATTATTTCCCTAGCTTTTCCACATTATAATTTCTTCACAATCCATTTTCATGAGAATGAGCCAAAGGCAACTGTATATGAAACTACGAGGAAGAGAGACATTATCCCCGGCGCTAACTTATATTGATAGTCCGGCAACAGATCATTGCAATTGCCTACCACTCTCTGCACTGCATAAATCGGCCTGGCGTGAACAGGCACACCTAGATGCGGAAAGCGTTGGCCAGTTGTTACAAGTGATACCTGCTACACTGGAAATGAATAGCTATTTGCGCATTATACTAAACGAGCACTTTCCACGTTCTACACCTCTCAGCATAATACTGTTGCACATCTCACAGCTTGAGCATATTCATATTGCGCCAAAATCAGCAATATTACATAAGCGGAATCGTTACCACGCGCCTGCAAATCTTCTGGAACAGATCCTTGTATATGTGCGCCGCACTATCAGGAGCAGTGATCGCATTCTGGTGCACGCGGGTACTGGCGTCGCTATGATTTTACCTGATGTTGACCAGGAGGGAGCACAAAACATATTGGAGAGAGTGTACTATAGTATTAATCTTCTTCAGCCGGAAACCGTTATTCCACCATTGAAACGCGAGACCGATATTATCATTGGTATCGGCTCATATCCTAAACCAGGAATTACAGCAGAGGACCTACTTTACTATACAGGTTTCATAGCGCACAGATTGACCTTACGTCCGGCAGTAACGACACAACTCCGCGGCGCCAGGCCGGCTTATCTATCAGAAGTAATATTGCATTATCATGACCATGACGATGAGAACCACCACCTCGTTACTGCCCGAGGCAGTGGCATTCCATTTATGCAATTACCAACACGCCTCCCTCCTCGTTTAAAACACCTCATTCCTTACAACCTGGCGCTCGAATTACGTTGTGCACCAGTTGGGCGTGATCACAATCGTCTTACCGTCGCCATGGCTCATCCTACAGATAGCCAAGCAATTGATCGCCTGCGAGAAGCCACCTGTATGTCCATTTTCCCGGTTGGATGTGAAGTGAAGGCACTCGATGCACTTCTCATCCATGGTTGGTAATGAATATCAAACTAAGGAACCGCTAAATTTAACCAAATCACAACTAATCCTCAACATAAAAGCGTATCAATATTGGTTACTATAACATGCGATGAGACAAAAATGTGTATCACCAGATACAATGGTTAACATTCGCTGTTGCAATAAAGTGCACCTAATTAATATACCGAGGAGAGTACACACATGGTTATGCAAGTGATCCAGGACGATGTCCTTCTAACGTTCAAAGAGGCTATGAGCTACCTGCGCGTGAGCCGCTCAACTCTCTATCGCCTGATGTGGTCTGGACAACTTACTGGCCATAAAGTAGGCAGCACGTGGCGATTCTACCGAGAGGACCTCCGTGCCTGCATAGGTAGCGAGGTACCCATGGCGAATCTACAGTCCAATATTACCATAGGCTAGCTAACCTCTCCTTTCCTAACACCAGGTGATACTGGATATGTATATAAAAAAAGATTGATCTCCAATGTGTCGGAGGCTATAATTAACGACAAGGCTGGAGGATTGTTCCTCCAGCCTTGTCGTTAATTATAGCAGGCTTGAACCGTAAAACTAACATTATCATACCTCTATGCATATGCATTCAGAAACGCTGCGGCCGCAGCGTTTCTGAATGCAAGGAAGTATTAGATCCTATCATAATATGTTATCTTCCAGCTTCCTCCGACATTTTGA
>WNGD01000543.1_pt1 | contig 59188 bp, 45 predicted proteins | sample 5400671 | NCBI WGS metagenome assembly WNGD01 (sample SAMN13153369, study PRJNA577476) | soil metagenome | isolation source: 40 cm soil or saprolite under grassland replicate 2 | place: USA:California | collected 2016-06-15 | reverse complement strand
TTTAACAGAAGTTTTGGCCAGGCCCTCTATTGCATACACTTCAGATAGCGCTGTAAATTCAGCAGTTTCTCGCAAGGCAAAAACTTTTTTGGCATCCTTGGGATTAAGAGATATTTCTTGCTTCAGGCGGTCTGGAGAGAGCGCAAGTTCGTTGAAATGTTGCAGGATAGCAGCCTCTAACTTACTTGCTGATGCGGCGTCATAGTAATATTCTCTATCATCCTCAGCAATGTAGATATAGACATCTATATCCAGATCACTGAGATATCTGGCCATCAATGGTCCTACCTCATCCCACGATAACTTACCATTCTGCGCCCCCAGCTTAGGAAAAGCGATGCTGGTGATACCTACCTCTTTATAATGTGCGACGAAATAACCCAGCCCTTTTTCCAGGTATTCTATCTTTGAATTGGCTTTCCAGCTATCTTTCGTGGGAAAGTTAAGGATCCAGGGAGTGCTCTCTCGGTAAAGCGATGGCTTACCAATACGCAATTTTCTGGTCTTGCATTCTTGCTGGTAGACAGGAAACATAGCAGGATACCGTTGCCTAAAAGCTAATGCGAGCCCCTTGCCCATAACACCCTGACAATTTACTGTGTTGACGATGACTTGCGCTTTCGATTCAAAGATGTCGCCTCTTTGATACTTTATGCTTGTCATGGAACACTCCTGAATTTAGTAATTTTGTACTACATTGGTTCAATTGTAACATCGCTTTGCCAGATACGCAACCGCTTCATACCTGAAGTGAAAAGAGTACTATGCATATTCATTCAATATTATGTATAGACTTGAGCTCTAGGATCAAAATAATATAAAATGATTACCGAGTTCAAAAAATAAAGAAACGTGGAGTAGCGTATATGGAACAATCAGATCACTTAAGTGGGTATATCTATCATATGGTGCATATTGATAATTTACCCAGTATTTTTCTTCAAGGAGCGCTTTTATCTAAAGAAATGCTGAGTCAGAAAAGAATTAATCCGCATTCAATTGCATATGAGAGTGTGCAGGATCTCAGGGATCGCATTTTCATTAAGGATGGTGCAAGTAGTAAAAACTATTGCAACTGAGTATGGATTACCGGAGTTTGCTCCATTTATTTCTCTCGATCCGTCTCTGTTTCTTTAGTAAAAGAAAGACAGGAGAGTACTAATAGTACCCTCCTGCAAATTCTTCTTGGGCAACGATGGGTTTAACCCACGCTCCCCGACATCTCCAACTGAATCAGGCGGTTCAGTTCGACCGCGTATTCCATTGGCAGTTCCTTGGTGATTGGCTCAATGAAACCGTTTACGATCAGGGAGTAGGCTTCGGACTCGTCGAGGCCACGGCTCATCAGGTAGAAAAGCTGATCTTCGCCGACCTTGGAGACGGTTGCCTCGTGGCCGATCTCGGTCTGATTCTCTTCGACGCGGATGGTCGGATAGGTGTCGGTGCGGGCGTTCTCATCAAGCAAGAGCGCGTCACAGCGAACACTGGATTTGGTGTGGTGCGCACCCGGATTGATGCGGACCAGCCCACGATAGGAGGCGCGACCGGTCCCCTTCGAAACGGATTTCGACAGGATCTGCGAGGTCGTATGTGGTGCCAGATGCGTTACTTTTGCGCCCGCATCCTGGTGCATACCGTTGTTCGCGAATGCGACCGAAAGGATGTCACCACGAGCGCCCGGCTCCATCAGCAGAACCGCCGGATACTTCATCGTCACCTTCGAGCCGAGGTTGCCATCGACCCATTCCATCGTCGCATCCCTGTAAGCGGCGGCGCGCTTAGTGACGAGGTTGTACACATTCTTCGACCAGTTCTGGATCGTCGTGTAGCGGACACGAGCGCCATTCATGACCTTGATCTCTACCACCGCGCTATGCAGGCTATCGCTAGCATACGTTGGAGCAGTACAACCCTCAACATAATGGACATAGGAGCCAGGAGCGGCAATGATCAGAGTGCGCTCGAACTGACCCATATTCTGTGCGTTGATACGGAAGTACGCCTGCAGCGGAATCTCTACGCGCACATTCTCCGGAACGTATACGAAGCTGCCACCGCTCCAGACCGCGCTATTCAGCGACGCAAACTTATTATCGGAAGGCGGGATAACGCTCCCGAAATGTTCCTTCACAATGTCAGGATACTCGCGCAGTGCCGTATCCATATCGGTAAAGATAACGCCCAGCTTCTCAAGATCTTCGCGCACCTTATGGTAAACGGCCTCACTCTCATACTGAGCCGTCACGCCCGCCAGGTACTTCTGCTCGGCCTGTGGAATACCCAGGCGATCAAACGTATCCTTAATCTCGGCAGGGATCTCATTCCAGTTTTTACCTTGCTGCGCCACAGGCTTAATATAATAGTAGATATTATCGAAGTCGATGCCCGACAGATCAGCACCCCAGGTTGGCATTGGGCGTTTCTCGAAGAGTTTCAGGCTCTTAAGACGGAAGTCCCGCATCCAGCTGGGTTCGCCCTTCATTTCAGAAATCTGCGCGACGACCTTCTCGCTCAGTCCTCTTTCGGACTTGTATGCATAGTTTTCAGCAACGTGGAACCCGGCGCTATACGCCCCCTGTTCCAATTCGAATGCCTGACTCATGATTCACTCCACTTGCTGGCTGATTTATTTATTCTTACGCAGAAAGCCGTTTGCTTCCTTAAATTTAATCCATACTTGCGAACTCGGATTTAGTTGTATTATAGGTCTTACGGCAGCTCTTGTCAAGATACATTACCGGCCTGTGACATCCGTACTACGCTTCTGACGCCTGCTCTCAGGCAAGCGGGTAGAACGCCCTGGTTATATTGGGAAATATGGAAGTACAGATTGTGATGTATTCCTGGTACGTATTGCTACATTTTCTTGGGAAAATTGCTTGACAGACCGCAATGAGACTTGCTATTATGAACAACGATGGTGGGAAAAATTTATTCCTCCATTTATGGGTGTTGCGCCCATAGCTCAGTGGATAGAGCAACCGCCTTCTGTGCGCCACGAGGCGTAGAGTGTGAGTACGGCGAGTACATTAACATAGTGCGAGACGGCAGTTCTGGGTAAGTGGAACTGACTCCTGGCTCCAGCGCGTATTCTCTCCGATAGGAGGATAGGTGTTAAGCGGAGTTGAGGGGTGAGCAGTTATATGGTCAGCGTAAGCGAATGTCCGTTGAGGCGTCGTTACTTGCAACCGACCTGTTTAAGTAGCAGGTTGGGTGAGTGGGGTAAGGTGGCTCCAGAAGAACCCACCCAAAGGGCTTATCTATAGGTAGGCTTGAAGTCGAGAACTTACCATTCAAAGACAACCACTCACAAGCTGTTCGGAGATGGGCAGCATCGGCGTATAGGGCAGACCTACGTAGCTGCGTTGAGGCACACTCTATGAACGTGGGAACCACTACTTAGCAAAAAAGTTGTCGGACTGTCAGGTAGTGGGACGGAGCTCCTGTAGTAGTCAGAGCGTGGGAAAGCCACGTACAAGGCGAAGGGGGGCAGTTGTGAATGTGAGGCCCAAAAACTCAGCGAGATGTCCCTGAAAGGTGTTGGGAATGCAAATCGCCAAAGTTCAGGAAAGCCTTGCGAGGAAAGCACTTTACCAACCGAATACGAGATTTGACGACCTGTTCAGCCTTGTTGCGCATCCATACTGGTTATGGGTCGCAACAGAAAGCATCCTCCAGAGTAACGGTGCGAAGCTAGCTGGCATAGACGGTGTAGCACGAGATGATATCAAAGGTGACACCCATGAATATGCGAAAGTTTTAGCTACTGAATTGAAATCTGGAACGTACAGGCCCGGCCCTGTAAAACGGGTCTATGTCCTAAAGGCAGATGATACGTATCGACCCGTCGGTATCTCATCTCTGCGTGATCGTGTCGTGCAGGAAGCAGTCAGAATGGTGTTGGAGCCAATACTGGAAAGCCATTTCCTGAATTGTTCGACCGGGTTTCGTCCAGGACGAAGAGTGATGGACGCTATCCACCTCATTGAATACTTTACGCGTAATAAAGTAAAAATGTGGTGGCTTGTAGAGGGAAATATCAAAGCATGCTTCGAGAGTATTCCGCATAGCAAGCTCCGTGGTGTACTTGAACAATACATCAAGGATAAGAAGCTTCTCTCATTGCTGTTAAGTTTCCTAAGTGCGGGCATAATCGAAGCTGGCAATTTGTCGATACCCAATCGGGGCGTGCTGCAAGCAGGAATGCTTTCTTCACTCCTGGCAAATACATACCTTCATGAATTTGATAAGGCCTGGTGGAGTCGATATGGAGGTCTCACTGAGGGACAGAAGACATACCGGCGCACTAAAGGACTGGGTAATGTTCAACTTGTACGGCATGCAGACGATTTCGTAGTTTTAACCAACGGCGACAAAAAATTCGCATACGAGTTGCGAGAAGAGTTTGGTACGATTGTCGAAGGATTGGCATTAGAGCTAAAAGAAGAAAAATTTCAGGTCACTCACTTGAATGACGGAATTGACTTTCTGGGTTTTCACCTGCGGAAGGTATATAGCGCAATGTCCAACAAGGACATGGTGCTGGTAAAACCGACGCAGCAGAATATAGAGAAATTCAAGGAGATGGCCCGCTCTATTACATCAAGAAATACGGTAGGCGATGATGTACCAAATAAAATTCGTGCAATGAATGCTCTGGTACGAGAGTGGGCCAACTATTATCGTTATGCCAATGTTCATGACGAGTTCAGCACTCTTGAAAGCTTCGTACATATGAGGATGTACCACTGGTTGAAAGCCAAGCACTCTAATTTAAGTGCTAGAGAGAGCGTTGGGAAGTATGTAGTAACTACCTACCTGACTCAACATTCTAGTACGCGGAAAACCTGGGGAATGCATGGCGTGAAGCTTGTGCCCATGACTACCATTGAAAGAAAGCATTATCTCATCAAGTGGCCGAAAGAGAGGAATCCTTACCTTGAGTATGGAGTAACTCAAATGAAGGTCAACGATGAGCTTCCGATACAGGAACCAGAACATATCTGGAGAGGGCACTCGGAGCAAAGTGCGTATGCAGTGGCAAGGCTTGAACGGTTGGAATTGGCTGGACACAAATGTGAAAAATGTGGCAGTTCTGAAGGTTATCTTCATGCCCACCACGTTATACCACAGCGTGAAAATGGTAAACATACTGTTGACAATCTTTGCATGCTTTGTGAATCCTGTCATACTAAAACGTATTCGCGAAAGTAAAGGATAGCAGACCAATACCGTAAGGCATTCACGATGGAGAGCCGTGTGAAGGGAAACTTTCACGCACGGTTCGGAGGGGGATGAGAGCAAGCATGTTGGCGCTTTCAGACGAAAGAAAGCTGTCAATTGGTACTAACTTGTCTACCCTACAAGCGGTCGGTCGCAGGTTCGAGCCCTGCTGGGCGCGCCTTCTAAGTGCGAGGTGAAGATTCGATATTCTCCACTTCGCACTTTCTATATTACATACTTCGAGGTGTTAAAATATATTTGTATATAAGTGCCAGACATGCTACTATTACTAGTACAGGGACGTAGAAATAACGCGGGAGCTAACGCAGTTGCAATGAGCTTCACAACAGCATCGAGACTCCTGGGTTATTTCCACTGTGCTGTACTAGTAAGACATCGGCACTTGTGATGCTTCGTATGTATGTGCAGTTTTCCGTGGAGTAAATATGAATTCTGATTCCAATCCTTACGACCCAAATGCACCCATTCGCAATCCTTATGAAACAACAGCGTATGGATCACCGCCTCCGTCTAATCCAAACCAGAATAATCCATCCTATCCACCTGCTCCCGACCAGAATTACTCACCCTATCCTTACGCACCGGAAAACCCACCTTCGGGAGGGAACCCGTATCCACCAGGACAATATCAGCAGTATCCACCACCACCGCCACCTGCTCCAGGAGGACGACCTTACCAATATCCTGATGCCGTTCCTCCCCTGCCAACATATAATGCTGGCGGTCCGTCACCTAAGCGACGTTCATCCACGGGTCTGCGTATCGGAGTGATCGTGCTGGTGGTGCTCGTTATTATCGTTGGGGCAATCGCTATTGCTATACCCGTCCATAATACTCAGGTAGCCAATGACAATGCGACAGTGACCGCTCAGGCACTTAGCCGGGCAGCAACCGCTCAAGCATCAAATCAGGCTACGGCAACTGCTCAAGCATTCGCTCAGGCAACAGCAACTGCGGCAGCAAACACATACCCGTTTAGCGCTAACGTCAAATTGAATGATCCGTTGACTGACAACAGTCGTGGGTATGGTTGGCAAACAACGTCGAACTGTTCATTTGCTGGGGGAGCCTATCATAACCTGGATACTACTCTCAACACCTTTTTACCTTGTGTTGCGCTACAGACCAATTTCAGTAACTTCACGTACCAGGCGTCAATGCAAATACTGAAAGGCACTATTGGTGGTATTACCTTCCGAGGAAACGATGTCAAGAGCCAGTTCTACGCCTTCGTACTTGGTACGGATGGTTCCTACGCGTTCTTCCTCTATACTCATAATGGCAAGCCACAGACCCTCAAAGATGGTTCGGTACCTCAATTTAACACAAATCAGGCGAATCTGGTTGGCGTAGTGGCACGTGGTAACAGCCTTGGTTTATATGTGAATAAACAAGAGGTAACGACGCTGACTGATAGCACCTATAGTAGTGGTCAGGTTGGTACAATTTCATATGATGTCGGTCAGGTTGGAGAAGCAGCATATACGAATGCAGAGGTGTGGGCTCTATAGCTACATTCTTAGCAAAACAGATCTTATCGGGTGTTCTCACGAAACTTATCTCCTCACTGATGCGTGCCTATGGTATATAAGGAGGGAGGAAATACTCTAATGGCAGAGCATCATACATCTGTGAAGGTTAATGCTCCAGTGCACCAGGTCTATGCACTGTTTACACATTTTAATGACTTTCCCAAGTTCATGAGTTTTCTTAAAGAAGTGACATACTATGATGAGCAGCGCAGTCACTGGGTGGCGGGTGTGCTGGGTACGCATGAGTGGGATGCGGTAAATGAGGATTGGGTGGTAGATCAACAGATTGGCTGGCGTTCAACGAGTGGTCTCGAGAATTCTGGGAAGGTGAAGTTTACGCCCGTGAGACCTGAGCAGACCCTGGTCGATGTATTCATTTATTACACCCCACCTGCCGGTGCCATTGGCAATGCCGTAGAGACATTGGCCTTTGGCGACCGTTTTGATGCGGTCTTGCAGAAAGATATGGATAATTTTGCCCGGATGGTGGAGCAGGCTCCCGTGGGGGCGCTTGATCCTATGCAGTCTCACTATCTGTTCCATGACCGGAGTGCAACGGCAAAGGGCAAAGCGACAGAGCGACAACAGGCGGCGATGCAGCAAGATCCGATGATGAGTTCCGAATAGAGTACGGCTGTTCCCTATTAATTTGTAGAAAAACCTCCGTCCTGGTACCAGTAAACCAGGACGGAGGTTTTTCTATCTTTACATGAAATCGGTGAACAGATCTCGATACGCAAAAACTGCCATGTGGCAGTTTAATAAGATAGGAATGTCTGATAACGTTACAACAATTTTTAAAATGGGAATCTGTACAAAGTTTTTGTATGATAGGGGTATAACATGCGACGACATGCCATCCGGCACCTGTTAGTGATTGTCTCATTGGGGGTCTTGCTTGGAGCTGGTGTTACGACTCTACATCTTAGTGCATTAGCGGATGATAATACACCGGTATCTTTAAATCAGGCTGTAAATCCGCTTTTACAACACGCGCAGTTTACGCAAGCAGCTAGTGGGTCTCAGCTTTTAGATCTCTCGGTCGGGTTACAGGTGCAAAATGCATCGGCATTGGATTCCATGTTACAGTCGATCTATGATCCACAGTCGCCACTGTATGGGCGATACCTTTCACCGACTCAGTTCAAGCAGCTCTTTGCTCCTGCAGATGCTCAGGTGCAGCAAGTAACTTCTTTCCTGCAAAGCAATGGGTGTAGTGTAACAGGAGTTGCGGCTGATAATCTGCTGATTGATGCCTCCTGTCATGTCTCGCAAGCTCAGCAGGCCTTTGGTGCCCAGATCAATATCTATAAAAACGGCAAACAAACCTTTTTTGCAAATAGCTCAGCATTAAAGATACCAAAGAGGCTCAAAAAGCTCATCGCGAGCATCAATGGAATGGATAGCAGCAAAAAATTTCATCCACTGTACAGTCAGAAACAACAGCGCCCGGCAGTTGGGTCATCACCTGTTGGTTACGGGCCACCAGCTCTATCAAATGCATATGATTTTACTCCACTACAAAGTGCTGGTATCTCAGGTGACAATCAATCGGTCGCCTTTCTGGAATTAGATGGTTTTCAGCAGAGTGATATTAATACATATTACCAGGCTTATAACTTGAATCACTCACAAAACGCATCAGGCAACACACTGGCTACTCCAAATATAACGACTATTAAAGTGAAAAATGCCAGAGGAATTCCAGGTGAATCTGTTATAGAGCCTACACTGGACCTGGAAGTACTACTTGGACTGGCGCCGCATGCAAATGCCCTGGTTTATGAGGGAGCCGACTCCTTTACACCATCTTTTAATGATGTGCTGAGCCAGATTGTGAACGATAATAGAGCGCAGATAGTGAGCATTAGCTGGGAGGCGGAATGTGAGTCGGATGCAAGTCTGCGGGGAGAGTGGCAAACGGTTGATAACATTCTGAAGCAAGGAGCTGCACAGGGCATGTCGTTCTTTGCGGCTTCCGGCGACGCAGGCGCTTACGATTGCAAGGATACCAATTTACAAGTTGGAGTACCGGCGAGTGATCCTTATGTGACCTCTGTTGGTGGTACTACGCTATCATTGAACGCAGATAATACATATAAGAGCGAAATGGGATGGTCAGATATCCTTGATAATTTGCATGGTGAGATGGGAAGTGGGAGTGGAGGAGGCATCAGTTCGTACTGGCCTATGCCCTTCTGGCAACGGGGACCAGGAGTCATTAACACATATAGTTCGTCGAAGCCTTGTGGAGCAGGTAAATATTGTCGCCAGGTGCCAGATGTGGCTGCAAATGCAGATGAGGGCAATGCAAATCCTGCTACCGCTGATGCAGTGTACTGTACTGTGTGTACTCTTTCTGGCTGGCAGCGAGTAGGTGGAACGAGCGCTGCCGCTCCTATCTGGGCGGCGGCGGCAGTACTGATTAATCAATACCTGCAAAGTCAGGGCAAGCCTCCTCATATGGGACTGGCAAGTCCAACTCTGTACAGCCTCTTTAATTCTCAGACGCTCTACCCACCGTTCCATGATGTTACTACGGGCACAACGAATCCTCCTGCCGCATTCTCAGGCGTGAGCATTTTAAATCCGAAGGTGAATAAGTCGAAGCTCACTAACTATCGAGCTGGTCCGGCCTACGACCTGGTAACGGGCCTGGGATCGCCGGATGTTTACAATATCGCACGTGACCTGGCCGCAACTTCTGGTAAGTTGTCAGCATGATTTTTTCACCGTTTTGATTATGACCTAAGTACTCATTATCAACCACTCATAATCCTCATCTGTTACGTAATTCCCGGCTGTACGTCAAGGGAAATAGAACCAGTTGCGTATGTATCTTGTGATCAGCAGTGTAGAACTGCTATTTATACATTCTTTTTATTTAATTTATGCTTAATCTTACAATTCCCTATTTGAAGCCATTGTTCTAAAACAATTCATGAAGGGGACTGCTGGTTTTTTCTGTGGTGGATGTCTTATTCCACTTGTCGCTGCTGCGTGGATAGGCGAATGTCCATGCGTGATTTGTAGTATTGGGGGATACTATGAGACGTAAATACGTACGCAATCTAATCTTTTTTGGGGCTGTACTCCTCTTGATAGGGGTAAGTGTAGGGGTGTTGGGTAGTAATAATAGTAGTCAAGGTGCTCAAATTGATTCTGGACCGCCCGTCTCTTTAGATCAACGGCTGAATCCGTTGCTTAATAAGGCACAATTGGTCCAGCAGACGCCAGGATCTCAGCCACTGGCAATTTCTGTTGGGCTACAGATGCGCAATCAAGCGGAGTTTACAAATGTAGTGCACTCAATTTATGATATGCATTCGCCGCTATACCACCAGTATTTGACACCTGCTCAGTTCGCGCAAGAATTTGCTCCTACCTCTGACCAGGTGCAGCAGGTTGTAACATATTTACAGAAACAGGGCATGTCTGTAACAAATATAGCCCCGAACAATCTGCTTCTTGATGTAAGCGCAAACGTCTCGCAGGCTCAACATGCGTTTAGTGTACAAATTAATAATTATAAAATAGGTAAGAGTACTTTTTATGCAAACGCATCTCCATTAAAAGTACCTGCCAGAATTGGATCACTGGTGACGGCGGTGGTAGGGACGGATAGTAGCATAAAGTTTCATACAAGTTCCCCACATGCAAAAATGACTCCAGCAAGTGGACCTGTTGGCTATCAACCGAAGGATATTGCGAGTGCGTATGATATCGCTCCCTTGCAAAGCGCAGGATTCCTGGGCGAAAATCAGACCATAGCTTTATTTGAGCTGGATGGTTATCAATCGAGCGATGTTGCGCAATATATACAGTACTTTAATCCTGCGTCAGCGGCAACGACGATAACTCCATCGTCAGCGGTAACGACTGCAAGTACACCAGCCGCAACATTAACAAGTACGCCAACAGCAACAGATACGCCAATAGCAACAGACACGCCAACTCCAGCGCCAACGGCTGCATCAGCATCCAATACAGGGGCGAATCCTGCCGCAGGTTCAACAATAACTTCATTAGGAACTGCAATGTCAACTTCCTTTTCAAATGTAACATTACCAAATATAAGCAATATTCTGGTTGATAACTACAATGGAGCCGCTGGTCAGGGAGCGGCAGAGGTAACGCTAGACGTAGAGATGATAGCTGCTGTTGCTCCCCATGCAAATATGCTGGTCTATGAGGGTCCCAATACATTGCAGGGCCTGAATGATACCTACGCCCGGATTGTGAATGACAACAAAGCCCAGACGGTCAGTATAAGCTGGGGGTTGTGTGAGACTTATTCCGGTAATACAGAACTTCAATTGCTCGATAATATCTTTAAGCAAGGATCGGCGCAGGGCATATCATTCTTCGCGGCTGCCGGTGACGCGGGTGCCTATGATTGTGGTGATACGAACCTTGCCGTTGACTCTCCTGCAGACGATCCCTATGTAACAGGAGTAGGCGGTACTTCTCTACTACTCAATCCTGATGGAAGCTACAACAGCGAATCGGTATGGGCCGATCCAAATGATACTTTCCATGGCCCCAAGGGAGCGGGTGGTGGTGGCGGTGTAAGCAGTGTCTACAGGCAGCCCATCTGGCAGATAGGATCAGGTGTACAAAATCGTTATAGCACTGGCTATCGTGAAGTTCCCGATATAAGTGCTAATGCCAGTCCAAATCCTGGCTATGCTGTCTATTGTACAGCATCGAATGCCGCCTGTCCCTCTACTGGCTGGGTCAGTATTGCAGGCACAAGCGCGGCAGCACCTATATGGGCAGCCAGTACCGCGTTAATGAATCAGTATATGCAAGTGCAGGCCAAAAGGCAGCTTGGATTGATCAATCCAGCACTTTATGGGCTTTTCAATGGCTCTCAAGTCTTTCCAGTCTTCCACGATGTGACAACAGGGACGAATAATTACTACCCGGCAACCTCCGGTTATGATATGGCAAGTGGCTTAGGTTCGCCCGATGTTTTTAATATCGCGCGTGACCTGGTAATCAATGTTACTGGGATAATCCCTGGTTTAACGCCAACGCCGTCGCCGACGCCATCCCCAACACCGTCACCGACACCATCGCCAACGCCAGTAGTGCCAACACCGACACCAACACTGTCGCCCTCCCCGACATCGACGCCTGCGCCGACTCCATCACCGACGCCGACGCCAGCTACAGTGCTGGCTCAGGATAACTTCCAGCGTGCCAACCAGACGTACTGGGGGACAGCTTCGGATGGACATACCTGGACAAGCGATGCCGGTACCAATACTATCTTCTCGATTAATAATAATGCAGGACAGGTGGCGAATGGTTCTGGCAGCTACAGCGCGATACTGGGATCTTCAGGTACGGATGAAGAAGTACTTTTTACAGGGTCAATAAGTAACTATTCGAGTACAAACATTGGAGCGGTTCTACGCTGGAATGATGGCAATAACTGGTATAAGGCGTACCTGGATGGAGCCAGCTTGATTGTGCAGAAGAAGGTGAACGGTACCGCAGCCGTACTTTCAGCGGCGGCCTTTCCCGCAACTGCTGGTGCATCTTATAATCTGCGTTTCCGTGTCGTTGGCTCGACCCTTTATGCAAAAGCCTGGGCTGGCAGTAGCGGGGAGCCAGCAGGCTGGATGGTAACGACCAGCGATAGCACCTTCCAGCACGGATACTGCGGCCTCCGTATGCAGGTCTACTCTAACTCAGCGACATTTACCTCGTTCCAGGCAGTAATTCCACAATAATCACTGTAACAAAGGAATGAAAGTAGAGGAGCCAAGAGCACTAGATATGACAGTGAAAGGAGCCTGATCGTGTCATGCAATCAGGCTCCTGACTTACTAAATGGCTGAGAAGGCAAAGAAGACGAGCAGCTCTATCCTTGTGATGAGATGAGGCCTAGCTGTTGCATGAAGCCGAGCGTATCAAAGTAGATGTGGTCACTGACGATTTTCCCTCCTCTGATCCCGAACACTTCGCAGAACTGCAGTTCGAGTGGTCGGCCTGTCGGGGGCAGATCTCCCGTAGGTAGATGCAGTAGACCAGTGTTGGTCCCCCGACCAATGAACTCAACGGCCACCTGATCCTCTGTAGTGAACAGGTTGGTAATTTCTGTACTGCTGCCAGGGAAGGCATCTGCGAAAAATAGCACCAACTGCTTGTAGCCGTCTGGACCGCGAGAGGTCGTTGCGGAAGGGACGTTGATGACCTCGCAATCCTCTGCGATAAGAGCAAGGGACTTATCGAGCCAGGCTGGGTCTGACTGGTTGCTGTTGTACAGGTCAAACAGTAACCGAACAAGAGCAACATTCTCCTGCGCTGTCATGATTGTGTCCTTTCTGTCTTGTGTTGCCGAGCCGGCGTTTCTTGCCAGCGAGAGCAACGTTCATCTGAAAACGACAACATGCGTGGAAAGAGATATACCCACCAGATAGTCTACAGAAAACACACAGCAAATACAACAAACGGGCAATGCTTATTTCGCACACTTTGACTACTGGCTGATCTTTACCTCGCTCCACAGGGACTCTGAGGGCACGCTGTTATATCCTCTTGTCAAAAACTACCGGCAGGCCCATAGTACCCAACTTGATAAAACTAACTTCGCAAGTGAAAAATCGAAGCGAAACAACAGGGCCGATTACGACGTGATGAGAAGTAATATAGAGAAGAGGCTCTGCTCCATGCGCCTATATAAAAATTGCCCTTGTCACAGGCCACAAGTTTTGTTAGAATCGCTAAGGGATATATATCCCTGCACCGTGAGCCGGTATTTATGCCGCTTCATGGATGGTACAATACACATAGCAGGGAAGCGTGGTTGTAATATTCTCCTCTTGTCTAAGGCTGAAATTACAATCCGATCTTGTCTGGAGGTATGTTTTGTCAGGAACCCCATGCCTGAAAGGGCAGGGGCTTGTAGGGATGGGGTGGCTTTCCACCCGTCTTCTCCTAAAGCTCACCTGACCAGTCCCAGCCAGAGGACTCTTAGCAGGCGCATGTAGCGCGAGATGTTCCTATCGGGCTACGATATCGGCAAGTGCCCAAGTTCGTACCTGCGCGTGCGTTGCCAGCGTGCTGCTCTACAACTTCTTAGTTAACTGCGCTCCGTATTCAGCGCCAAACGATGCTACGCATCTAGTGCTTCGCACTCATGGCACTGAGCGGAAGCAGGTGTACAAGGGTGAAGCCAGTGCTGAGAAGACGTGCCGACCGATATCTTCGACGAGGCGAACATTACTTTGTGCGGAAAAGGGTTGGTCTGAGCCATATTCTCGACCAGAGAGAGAGAACCGCACATTCTTCTCTCTCCCCTGTAAGGCGATAATCGGGCGTCAAGCGGAGCGTCTGCGGACGCCTTTCTTTCACCCTCATGCCTGGAAGGGCAGGGGTACCCAGAAAGGATAAGAGATGGACTTAGCGTCCCTCATTTTTTGGATCATTGCCGTGGTCCTGGTGATGTCGGCTTTGCTGGTGGTGACGCTGCGCAACATCGTACATAGCGCACTGGCGCTGGTGGTAGTGTTTGCGACAGCTTCCGGTATCTATATCCTGCTCAACGCCGAATTCATCGCGATTGTCCAGATCCTCATCTATGCAGGCGCGGTGACGATTCTGATCTTATTTGCGCTGATGCTGACACGTATTACCGGACAGCGCATCACGAACCCGACGAACAGGCAGTGGTGGGTGGCTGTAATTATCTGTGCTTTACTGGGTGCGTGTATCGTGTATGCTGCAACCTTTAGCCAGCGCATGATTCCAAGCGTTGGCAATGGGAGTGGCCAGTTGCCAGATGGTGTCAATAATGTCGTCCGCATCGGTCAACTGTTGTACAGCCCAACGACTTATAGTTATGTACTCCCCTTTGAAATTGCTTCGTTGGTGCTCTTAGTGGCGATTGTCGGTGCTATTGTGATCGGCAGGGAGGAGTAAGTGTAGCATGGTGAATCTTAATCATTTTCTGGTACTCGGTGCGATCCTTTTTGTAATCGGCTTGTATGGCGCGATCTCTAAGCGCAACGCTATTGCCGTATTGATGGGCATCGAGATTATGCTGAATGCAGTAAACATCACTCTAGTGGGCTTTTCGTTTTTTAATCAAACGAAGCCCTATTCTACCTACTTAACCGGTCAAATCTTCGCTATTTTCATTATCACTGTAGCTGCAGCGGAGGCAGCCGTCGCCCTCGCCATGGTGATTGCGATCTATCGCAAACGCAATACGGTGGATGTTGGCGAGATCGATATGCTGAAGTTCTAGTACCTCCTTGCATTCAAATGAGTGCGGAGCACTAGCTGTGAGAACAGCGTTTTTGAATGTGTGTTGGTATCATTCAGCCCAGGCTCGCTCAGAAAGAAAGGAGATGTGCGTCTCCACTGTCAGTGATGGCAGCTCGCGCACAGATGTATATGGAGTTATTATATCAATATTCCTGGCTGATTCTGTTCGCTCCGCTCTTTGCGTTCGTGGTGATTATTTTCGGAACGCGCGTGTGGGACCTACAGAGTCGCCCGCGCGGTGAAGCACCCGCGTCGCAGGCCGAAGCGCACGAGGTTGAGGCGCATGGTGCCGAGGGCGACGAGTCGAGTGCGCATAGCGTCTCCGGGGAACATGGTGAGCATGGCGAACACGCCGTGAATCCCCTGGACGATGATGAAGATCCCAAGGTGGCTCATCTTACACCAGGTGCGCTTGCCAGTGGCTATGTGGCTATCGTTATCATGGCCCTGTCCTGTATCTATTCCTGGGTACTGCTGCTTGGCTCCCTTTTCGCCGGTAAGTTAGACCTTGCCAATGGCATTTCCCTCGTTAGTTATGACTGGGGTGTGGCTGGCTATACAATTGCTTTCCACCTGGATGCCCTGGCGATCGCGATGATGGTGGTTGTGACGACTGTCACGCTGCTGGTGCAGATTTATTCACAAGGCTACATGGAAAACTCGGCAGGCTATGCTCGTTTCTTCTCTTACCTCTCTCTGTTTGCCTTTTCCATGCTGATGATCACGTTTGCCCAGAACTTCCTGGTCATTTTTATAGGGTGGGAACTGGTCGGTCTCAGTTCATATCTGCTGATCGGTTTCTGGATCAATAAGCGGGCCAAACCTGAGGAGCAGCGTCCTTCGCCTGCCACCGCAGCGTTGCAGGCTTTTGTGGTTAACCGCATTGGTGATGTCGGTTTCATGATCGGTATCATGATCCTGTTTGCCAGCACTCATTCCTTTGATTTCGCCTACATTGCCAGCCATGTGAGCAATATGGACAAGGCAGTGCTGACCGCGGCTATGATCCTGGTCTTCTGTGGGGCTATCGGTAAGTCTGCCCAGTTTCCGCTGCACGTCTGGTTGCCCTCGGCTATGGAAGGTCCGACGCCTGTGAGCGCACTGATCCACGCGGCGACTATGGTTGCTGCCGGTGTATATATGGTCGCTCGTACCTATCCACTCTTCCAGGCGGCTGGTCCACAGGCACTCGGTGTGGTGGCGTGGGTTGGTGCTATTACGGCTCTCTTCGCTGCCACGATTGCCCTGGTACAGAGTGACTTTAAGCGTGTGCTGGCCTTCTCCACGATCAGTCAGTTAGGCTATATGTTTGTGGGCTTAGGCATTGGCGGCGACCTGGGACGTGGTCCTGGCATGTTCCACCTGTTCACGCACGCTTTCTTTAAGGCGTTGCTCTTCCTGGGCGCTGGTAGCGTATTGCACTCTCTGCATCATGCCATGCATCGCGAGGTGCAGGACATGCGCCTGATGGGTGGCCTGGGACCTAGAATGCCCATCACTGCTATCACCTGGTTAATTGCTACACTGGCGATCTCTGGCTTCCCTTTCTTCGCAGGTTTCTATAGTAAGGACACCATCATTGGACTGGCCTTTGACCAGCAGAATTGGGGACTGTATATTATCACGCTGGGTACTGCAGGTCTGACAGCGTTCTATATGTTGCGTGCCTATATCCTGGCTTTTGGTGGCACGGATGGTGGCTTTGGTGGACTCTGGGGTGGTACATATCGCGGTGAGGGTGATCCGCATGAGTCGCCACTGACCATGACTATTCCTCTAATCCTGCTTGCCATTCCATCAATTATTGCTGGCTACTGGGCAGGCTTCTTCTCGTATGTCCAGCCTGGTGCCCCTGCGTTGGATATTCCCGGCCTGCTGAGCAAAGTCGATACCTGGATAGGTGTGGTTGTCGCCCTGGTTGGCCTGGCTGTGGCTTATGGCCTCTATTGTCGTGTTGAACCAGCAAGGCTACATTCCGCTGTAGAGAACAATGCACTCCTGCGTGGACTGCATCGCCTTTTATATAACAGATACTATGTGGACGACATCTACGACTGGATTGTCCGTTATATAGTGCTTGGTATCTCGCATGCCGAGCAGGCTTTTGATACCTACGTTGTGGATGGCATCGTCAATGGCGTTGCATATCTGGTGACGTTCTTTGGGCGTGACTTGCGCAGAGTGGAGACAGGTCGTGTGCAGTCGTATATGATCGGTTTCTTCGGTGGCGCGGCGGTCTTGATAGTTGTTGTTCTTGTGCTGGTCGCATTTGTGAGAGGATAAAAGGTCATGCCAGATACAATATTCTCCAGTGATCTTACCTGGATTATCCTGTTGCCAGTGATCGGCGCGTTGGTAGTCTATGCGCTTCCTGTCAGGACGGCGCGCTGGGTTGGCCTGGCATTCGCAACACTTATCTTTGTGTTGACATTGTTCGTTTTCTTCCGTATCCTCGCCAGCCCCCAGGGCTTCAGTAGCTTCGGTAGTTTGAGGAATCTGCCCGACCAGATACATATGCCCTGGGTGAACTTTACTGTAGGCGGTACACAACTCAAGATTGACTACTTCCTGGGTATCGATGGTTTGAGCCTCCCATTAGTGGTCCTGAATGCTCTTATGACGATGCTGGCGGTCGTTGGTGGATGGGAGAGGGAGCGTGTCAAAGAGTATATCGCTCTGATCCTGATCCTGGAAGCAGGCGTGATGGGTGTCTTTATGGCGCTTGATCTTCTCCTCTTCTTCCTCTTCTGGGAAGTCGAGCTGGCACCGATGTTCTTGCTGATCGGTATCTGGGGCAATCAGGCGATCAAACATGGTATGCCGGGGCGTATCTACTCAGCCTGGAAATTCCTGCTATACACGTTCTTTGGTAGCGTCTTTATGCTGGCAGGTATCCTATTCCTCTACTTCACCAATGTGGGAAATGGCGGTATACCAACGGCAAGCATGCAGTACTTCGCGCAGCACCTTATCGGTGGAACTACGACAGTCTTTGGTATCACGATGGGCGTGCAATTGCTGACGTTCCTGTTGATCTTCGTGGCCTTTGCAGTAAAGATCCCGATGTTCCCATTCCATACCTGGTTGCCTGATGCACATACCGATGCTCCTACGGAGGTTAGTGTGATCCTGGCTGGTATATTGCTAAAAATGGGTACGTATGGGCTGGTGCGCATCTGCTTTACGCTTTTCCCACAGGGCGTACACGATTTCGCAGGCTGGCTGGCGGTGTTCGCGGTCATTAATATCATCTATGGCGCGGGTGTCTGTCTTGTGCAGTCGGATATGAAGAGGCTAATTGCTTTTTCCAGCGTGAGCCACATGGGTATCATCCTGCTGGGTGTGGCGGCTGCGGCTTCGAGTGGGAGCGAGGCGTTCCGCATGGCGGCGTTGACCGGAGCTACCGTGCAGATGTTCAGTCATGGTATCATTTCAGGTCTGCTCTTCTTCTGTGTCGGTGTGATCTACGATAAAGCGCATACACGTGAGATAGAAGTCTTTGGTGGTGTTGCCAAACGTATGCCTCAACTGGCTACGCTCTTCACGTTCGCGGCCCTGGCCTCACTGGGATTGCCCGGTATGGCGGGTTTTGTGGCTGAGTACATGGTCTTCACCTCTAGCTATCAGAATCTGGGCGTGATCACCGTCATCTCGGTCTTTACCATGATTTTGACGGCTGCCTACCTGCTCTGGATGATCAAGCGCGTCTTCTTCGGGCCGTTTAATACGAAGTGGAACTGGCTGCCAGATGCCAGTTCGCGCGAGATGGTTCCGCTTTACGCTCTGGCCGCAGTCATTCTGTTTGTCGGTATCTTCCCGTTACCGTTGATCCTGACAATTACACCCAGCCTGACTCAGTTGATGCACACGGCTGTAGCGTTTATAAGGTAGGGGCAATCCCTGAATTTGCCTATTGGATGGTTGCGGTCACACGTTGAGTGACCGCGACCACCTGGGGAAATCGCAAGATTGCCCAGGTGGGGTAAGGAGTTCATATGTCGTTTAAAGTAGCAGATCTCTACCTGCTGGCTCCGGAGTTCAGCCTGACATTGCTCGCGCTGGTTGTAATGACGGTGGACCTGTTTGTCAGGCGGCGTGCCGTCATTGTGGGTATTGCGCTGATTGGCCTGCTTGTGCCAATCGGTTTTACTATTTCGCAGGCGGTAACGCTCACAGGAACGCACCGGGCGTTCTTTAACATGCTGGTGGTCGATCAATACTCTATCTTCTTCCAGGTCATCTTCCTGATCATCGCCGTCGTCATGATTCTGGCATCCTATGATTATGTTGGTAAATATGTCAAATCAGATGGCGAATTCTATACATTGTTGCTGCTCTCTCTGACTGGTATGATGTTTCTGGCGAGTACGGGCGAACTGATCTCGATGTATATCTCTTACGAACTGGCCAGTATTCCACTCTATATCATGGCTGGCATGATTCGTGCAAACGAACGTTCTGCAGAGGCTGCGGTCAAATATGTGCTATTGGGTGCAATGTCCTCGGCGATTCTGCTCTACGGTTTCGCTCTGCTCTATGGTGCCACGGGGACAACGGACCTGGTCGCGACGGGTGGTGGACCGGGTATTGCAGGAGTTGTTGCCAGGAACCTGGATCAAGGGAATGTTCTGCTCTTGATCGCTGAAGTGCTGATTATGGCTGGCATCGGTTTCAAGATTTCGGCTGTGCCTTTCCATATGTGGGCACCGGATATCTATGAAGGCGCTCCCACGACCTCGACTGCATTCTTCTCGGTTGGTTCCAAGGCGGCGGGTTTTGCGTTGCTCTTCCGTATCTTCCTCTATAGCAATCTCTGGCATCTCAACCAGACCTCTATGGTGATCATCTTCTCCATCATCGCTGTACTCACTATGACGCTGGGGAATGTCGTTGCCGCTGTACAGAGCAATGTCAAGCGCATGATGGCCTATTCCAGTATTGCACAGGCGGGCTATATCCTGGTCGGTTTCACTGCCAGTTTCGCCAGTGGCAAAGCGGACGGTGTGGGGTCTGCGCTGTTCTTCATCCTGGTGTATGTCATCACCAACCTGGGAGCCTTCTCCGGTATCATCGCTCTTGCGGATCTGACTGGTGGTGAGCGCATTGATGATTTCCGGGGTCTTTTCAAACGCGCGCCGCTCTTGAGTACTGGAACAGCGTTGTGTCTGCTCTCGCTGGGAGGTATTCCACCAGTCGTGGGCTTCTTTAGCAAGGTCATCCTCTTCACGGCATCCTGGGGCCTCGGCCTGAACTGGCTTGTCATCGTTGCCTTGCTCAATAGCATCGTCTCGCTGGTCTACTACGGGCGTATCGTGAAGGTCATGTTCTTCGATGCACCACCCAAGAATGATCACCTGGTGACGCCTGTGGGGCTGGCGACTTCTCTGGCTGTGATGACCGTCGCTCTGCTTGTGCTCACTGTTGCAGTACAGTTTGTGCTCGATCCGGCGCACCAGGGAGCCTTGAGCCTGTTCGCGTTTATTCCTAAGTAGTTACTGTGAGTGAGTGAAAAAGTAATTCGAGGCGCGAGATCTCGCACCTCGAATTTTTATGTCAAACTACTTTTCTGGTCTCCTGGGCGCTCGACCAAGGCGGACCTGAAACCATGCTGCCACCTCTGTCCAACTAGATTCGTGAATCTCGCTATAGCGCGGAACACGGAATGCAGTACGTAACTCATCATAGATTGCCGCATGCGTGCGTCCTGTTAGATCATGGAGTCGGTTGACATATGTTTGTACCATGCGTTGGTGTTCTGGTGAAAGTGTTTCTGGTCCCAGACGTTCCAGGATTTCGGGGAATAGCCGCGAAACCTCCTCCACACTTTCCATGCGTCCTTCTATATTGCCACGCCACTGTTCCACCTCGTCGCGCCATTGATCAACTTCAGCCTGCCAACGCATCCAGACTGCCATTTGTTCATGGTAACTGATCCACTCATTTCGCGGTGCGTCTCGCTCTGGCCGCATAGGTTTAGGTGGTTCAGATGTAGCGAGTGACTGTGCATGTTTCAGGGCAGGTCGCCGCTCAGCAAAGTGATGATAGAGAACTTCCACAACCTCGCGTTGATACGCACGGATAGTCGGTCGCAGATTCTCCGAAACCTGTGAAGGGTTAATGCCTGCAAGCCAGAAGGCAAAGAACGCAACTTTAAGGCTGGCATGATCTGTATGCCACCCTCAGTTTGTAATCGGACATTAATCAATTCGTCTGCGATAGCTTCTGTGCGTTTTATACGACGTACTTGAGCAGTTGGATCAAGCTGTAAACCTTCACAAATCCAACGTAAGACTACGTAAATGCTTCCATCCTCTAACCGTACAGCTACGATAGGTTGATTATAAAATATCACTGTGTCTTGTTCGACAGGAACAATCCATTGCTCACTTGCCATATAACCTCCTTGTACTAAAAGGTGTAAGAGATGACGCCCTTTTATCTATAGTCTACTTTAAAAGAGCCTGATGTATACGGCCTACTCTTCTCTAGATAGTTGTACTATATGCAAGGGGCTGCCAAAATAGCAGCCCCTTGCATATAGTCTTTCTGGAAAAGCCTGTAGCATGTGCATTCGTCCTTTAATTTGGCTGTACTATACGCAAGGGGTGGTCATTTTGACAGCCCCTTTGCGTATAGTCGCGTTCAAGCAAAGGTTTTATACTTCATCTCTTTAGCAAAAAATGACTTACTTATCTCTGCTTTGTGATCATATATGACAGGAGCTTTATCGTCCATGGGATATATTTCGTTATTTTGATGATGTGTGAGAACCTTCCTGATGAAATGGTTAAGGAGAACACGCGGTCTCAGAGTGCCCATACCTGTGCATCGTTAAACTTTACCTCAGTAGGATCAGGACTGCTACCTGCTGTGACGCCGATCTGACCTTGACTATAGCTGCTGTCGTTAATTTGTTTGAATTTCTGCTGATTAATGTAGAGAGTTATTGATTTGTTGTTTGCTGTTATTGCAATTGTATTCGATATATTAAGACCTTGATGAACAGGTAAAGGGGCTCCCATGCCTGGAATCTGGTTACTATCCCATAATTGTTGAAATTTGCTGTTCGTATAGCTGCTCAAACCAGATGATCCATCTTTACAGATAAAAAAGTAATAAAAGTTTAGTTGAGCACTGTCTGCCCGAAAGATAATCCCACCACAATTCCCTGTGATAATAGTCATTTGCACTTGATATGTAAAATTAGAAAAAGAAGCGGTTTCTGCATAGCATTCATGAGCATTATTTAGCTTAGACGTACTGGCGTGATAACCACCATCTATAAAATTGCAATTACCTCCTGGATCAGAGCCTTCTCCCCAGAAATATCCAATGCTATTATCAGTTAATGGATCATTAAGAGCCAGTGTCCCATCAGGAGGAGCGTAAGGATTTTTGACGGCCTCATTGAGTAGGCTTGCTCGGTGAATATAGTTGAAGTTTCTAAAATAGAAAGTTCCCACGCTACCGAGCACTACAAGCAACACTAACCCCGCTATGAGAATTGTTCTGTTTCTAGGAAAACCTCTGACTCTACTCGTGAGACTTCTATTTATCTGTGGCGGGCCTGGCACATTTGTACTTTTTACTTGCGGACGATCAGATAAATAAGTTTTTTCCTCAGCTCTGCCCGTCTGAGACGTGGTAGGACGTTCATCTTCAGCTCGCTTGATTGCTATAGTGACGGTGAGAGTTTGTTCTCTACCGGCGTTCTGGTCTTTTAGTTGGATGATGTGTCCGCTGGCAATGTTGGCCGGGACCGTCAGGGCTATTTTTCGTCCTCCCGGTAATGTCAGGGTGCGTATGGTTCCGGCGGCTGCTTCGTCTTCGCTGATCGCGAGTGTTACGCGCAATTCGTTGCTTTCAGGTAATTGTGGTGTCTCTGGAATTGCGTATTGCGTCTGTTTGATCGCTGGTGTCGTTTTGCTTTGTAGAGCTTGTCGTAGCGCGTAGGCAAATGCAGAGATAGAGGCAAAGCGCTCTTCGGGCTTTTTGGCGAGAGCATGGAGGAGTACGGCGTCGAGATCGGCTGGTAGGACTGAATTGAGCTTGCTGGGAGGCTGTGGTTGTACGTTGAAGTGTTGGTACATGACCTGTTCCTGGCGGCCCTGAAATGGTGGGTTGCCAAGCAGAAGTTGATAGGTCATGATTGCGAGAGCGTACTGGTCGGTGGCGGGTGCGGGTTGGCCGAGCCATTGCTCAGGCGCCATATATGCGGGCGTGCCGCGCGAGGTCTGGCTCACACTCGCGGTCGAGGTGTGAAATTTGGCGATGCCGAAATCGGCGAGCGAGAGGTCTGGCAGATCAGGCTGTTCCTCATTGCTGCGAATCAGGAAGTTGGAGGGTTTGACATCCTGATGAATAATCTGGTGCTTATGAGCATAGTTCAGGGCGCTGGCTGCCTGGTTTATCAGGTGTACTATTTGTTGTGGTGAGAGCAGGTGCGCGGTGTTATGCTGACGTAGCCACTGTGCCAGTGAGCCTTCTTTGCGCAAAGGCATCACCATATAGGTATAAGCAATGGTGTGTACTGTTTCCTCGCCGTAATCAAAAAGGGGGAGGATATGGGGATGATCGAGCGTAGCAATGGCTCTTATCTCGCGTCGAAAGAGACGCTCAGACTCGCGTATGGCATTTGTATCAGGATACGACGATGGCTCGGTGCGAATCACTTTGATTGCAACCTGGCGATGAATATGTGTATCTTCCCCCAGGTAAACCTCGCCCATCCCACCGCTACCTAGCACGCTCAGGAGACGATAGCGACCGAGCTGTAAACCTTCTAGCGGCATATGCTTGCCCCCACATATTGAAGTCGGATGCGCCATGTATAACTGATATTTATTGATAGTTGTGCTTAGACAGTATAGCACAACAGATAGATATGCGAAAGATGCTTTTTTTCAACATGTAATGCTTCTTGCTGTGCCATTTTGTCACCCTCCATCAATTTGTCGTCATATGATAAAATTGGTCGTCCAGAGTATTGCATATGACGTTACGTCATATTTTATACTTTCGAAAGAAAGGAGAAGATACTTGGATCGCCAGTACTATACAACCAGTCAATTTGCGCAGAAGGCTGCGGTGACAGCACGGACCTTACGTTTTTATGACAAAGTGGGTCTACTTTCGCCTTCGGAGTATACGGAAGCGGGACATCGACTCTACTCGGACGAGAATCTGTGGAGTTTGCAGCAGATTCTGGCGCTGAAATTTCTGGGTTTCTCTCTGGAAGAGATCAAAGTTTGTCTGCAGACGAATCCGGAACGTTTGCAGGAGACGCTGGCTACGCAGAAGGCGATGATGCGAGAGAAGCGCAGCCAGTTGGACGCGGTACTTCAGGCCATTGAGAAAGCTGAAATGTTATTGAAGAACAACCAGGGAGATTGGGAAGCAATTATCAATGTGATCCAGGTGATGCAAATGGAACAGAATAAAGAGTGGGTGAGTAAATACCTCACCGAGGAACAACAGCAGAAGCTGGCGGAAATCTCCAGGAAGTCGTACAGCCCTGAAGCAGCGCAGAAGCTGGCAGAATGGGGTAAGGACTGGACTGAGGAGGATCAGAAGCGTGCGAGCCAGCAGTGGGATGCGGTTTTCGCTGAACTGAGGCGGTTGGTAGCGGAGGGGAAAGATCCAACCGGCCCGGAGGGGCAGGCACTGGCGAAGCAACAGAGTGAATTGGTCGGGCAGTTCACCCGGGGAGAGCCGGATATAGAATCTGGGCTGAAGCAATGGTGGAAGAACCACGATGAACTACCCACATCAGAGAAGCCGTTATCCATGTACGGCTACAGCAAGGAGGAAGCAGCGTTCTTGCAGAAAGCTCTGGAGCATTATAAGCAAGGCCGGAAATAAGCACAGAGATACCCCAGCCCCAGTTGGGGGCTGGGGTATCATCAGCAGAGACCCATAGAGGGTGCCCGAAAAGGCTTCCCAGGGCGATGTGTTGATCAAGCAAGGAGAGAAGAGAGGAACCATGATAGGATAGGGAGAGAACAAAGCAGATAGTAGGGGCAGTCATTTGTCCCGGGAAGGCTGGGAAGCCGATGGAAGGGTATCCTTCTGATCTCTGCGATGATGAGTGGGCCATTGTTGAACCGCTCATTGCGCCTGAGAAACCAGGTGGACGGCCACGAGAAGTCGAGATGCGTGCCGTGCTCAATGGGATGTTTTACGTCCTCAGAGCCGGGTGTGCCTGGCGCAAGAAGCGCAGACGCGTTTTCTCTTCAACTACCAGACCGGCCTCCGCTCCGACTGGGAGGGTATTTCTCTGACGGTAATGGTCTGGGGGCCAGGTGTGACCAGGCCGACGCAGATGGCGGTGAAACGCCACCAGATCAAGAACCGGTTGCTGGAGGTAGGCCATAATCCCCTGTTCAGCGAGGATATCAAGGGTGATGATGATCCCCTGCACGCAGAAACGCTACATCCTTGTTCGCCAGCTCAGGCTGTCAAGAAAGGCGACCACATGACTGAGCCCGATGTTTTTGAATGGCAACTCGCCGCTGTGGTGACGGATGAACGCTTGCTATTTATTCTGTGGGCGGTGAAGACGCTCCTCTGTACACGACGCGAGGACTTCTTGCGCGAGTACGAGTTCGATCCGCGAGAACTGGATGCTCTGCTTGAGCGTCTCCAATTGACAAACTTCTTGCAGGAAGATGGCGGCGAACTCGTGCTGACGAACGCGGGCAATATCGCGGTCTCGCAACTGGATACCGCTCCCGTATCTCCTGCTCGCGCGAACCTGGCCCGGCCTGCTGAGGATATCCAGGCCCGTTTCAATCTGCCCAAAGAGCGCATCTATGTGGAAGATCGCCTGCTCGAACAGTTGCGCGATCTACACTGGAGTATCCCGCTTGGTCGCGATCCCGACACACCCTATCTGGAAGCTGAGGGCCGTACTACCTATCGCGATGTCCTGCTCAAAGTATCCCTCAAGCGTGCCATCCGCAAATTCAATACAGGGCCAGGCAGACCCGAGCCTACGGAGCAGCAACTCGATGAAGCTATCAAAGAGCTGGAACAGGTGCAATCTCCCGGTTCGGGCCTGTTGGAAGCCAATAGAAAAGCTATGGATCTCTTGCTTGCTGGTGTAGATGTGACCAATACTCCAGATGCTGCCACAGGCGCTTACCGTCGCCTGCGCCTCTTGGCTTTACCGGCACACCGATTATGATGGGCGATCAAAAGCCGACCACGCAAATATTTGGTTCTTTTATTGATAAGTACACCATCCTGGAATCCGAGCAGGACGGCGCAACGCTGCCTATCTTCTATGAGGGCTATGAAGCTTACGCGGTCGTAGGACAGCGCCAACAGCTTGACCAGGCTTACGATTACCTCACGCGTGCCATGCCTCACGAGGTGCGACGGCGCATCATCAACCTCTATGCAGGCGAGTCCCAGGTTCTCGAAGCCCAGGAAATGATCGAGGCCAAAGCCCGCCATATGCTTCTGCACTATGCTGCAAACATTCTGCCCAATAACTTAAAGGCTATGGTCGTTGCCAGCTCGCGGGCGGCAACCGTCAGCTATCAGAAAGCCTTGATGCTGGCGAAGGATGAACTGGTTGAGGTTCTCACAAATCTTAACCCATCTTCATTACCGCCACAGCAGAATGAGGAGACAGCAGAAGTATCTTCTCCGTCAGGAATTGATCTCATGCGCCATTAACATAAAAGATCTCGGCTATCGCTGGGGCTCATGTGGCCGTGCCAGTACGCTCAATTTCCATTGGCGCGTCATCCAGCTCCCACCCGGCATCATCGACTACGTTGTAGTCCACGAACTTGTTCACCTCCACGAGCCGCGCCACAACGCTGACTTCTGGCGTCGTGTAGAACAGGCCCTGCCCGACTTTACTACACGCAAACAATGGCTCACCGAAAACGGTTGCCAGTTCTGACCCAGATCATGATCGACCAGACGCCGTATACCCCCTTGCAAATACTGTAAGACATGGGTATACTTTCCATAAGGGAGAAAAACACCCTCTCTTCTCCCGTACCCCTTCTTTGAATTGTTCTCTTCACAGAATCCAACCAGGACAAAACCGTTCTGGTTGCTATCTCACCCCATTTTTTGTTACAATGCCATCGTACACACTACGGAGAAGCGGCTATTTTCATGTCGGTGGTGGCAACACGCAAACAACTACGTTGTATGAGGTGCATACTATACATGAGCCTTCTTCCCAATTCATACCCGTTTGAGAGGAAAGCTTAATGAGGAACGCTACTCGGTTAGTACGAATTTAGGGAGTGCTGCTCGTAAAGTTTGGGCCTGTTCCTGACCAGTCAGGCCCCTGGATGTTAGTGGAACTCTGCTACACATGCTTACAAGGACCAGGAGACATCATGAATAAGAAGCAATCGCAAGCAAGCGATGCAAGCAAGAATGAGCAAGGTTCGCTCGCTTCGGCAACCTCGACGGCCTTGCTCGAACACGAAGACCGGGAGACATTAGTACGTTACTACCACCAGATGCTGTTTGTTCGCCACTTCGAAGAAAAAGCTGCTGAGATGTACAACAAGGCGCGTATCGGGGGCTACTGCCACCTGAATCTCGGCGAAGAGGCGACGGTTGTTGGCTTTTGCGAGGGCCTCGCACCTGACGATTATGTCTATGCCAATTACCGCGAACATGGCTACGCACTCAACCGTGGTATTTCTGCTGGGGCCGTGATGGCCGAATTATTCGGCAAGGAGACCGGAACTGCGCATGGGCGTGGTGGTTCGATGCACATGTTCAATGTCGAGCGCCATTTTATGGGCGGGTATGGTATCGTCGGTGGTCAGATTCCTCTGGCGACTGGCGCGGCTTTTGCTCTTGCCTATCGTGGTTCCCGCCAGATTGTAGCCTGCCAGATGGGCGATGGTTCGACGAATGGTGGCCCTTTCTACGAGTCGCTCAATATGGCGAAGATCTATCGCCTGCCTATCATTTTCTTTGTCGTCAACAATCAATATGGCATGGGCCTGGCTGCCGATAAAGGCTCTGCCGTCGGTGAACTCTACCGCAAAGGCTGCGCGTTCGATATGAATAGTGTGCGCGTCGATGGCAACGATGTGCTGGCAGTGCGCGATGCTATGCGTGCTGCCGCGAAACTTGCCCGCGAAGAGCGCCAGCCCAGCCTGGTTGAAGCCGTCAGTTATCGCTTCCGTGGTCATTCCGTCGTTGACCCTGATCGCTATCGTAATCGCGAAGAGGTGGAGCGTGGACGCGCGCAGGACCCCATTCCTGCGTTCGCAAAACGTTTGTTAGATGCTGACTTGCTGGATGATTCTGAGCTGGCACAGATTGAGGAACAGACACAGCAAGAACTGGCGGCGGCTGTGAAGTTTGCCGAAGAAAGTCCTTTCCCACCTGTGGAAGGTCTCTTTGATTTCATCTACGCGCCCGATGATGCGTTGACGGGAGGGAAATAACGTATGGCTGAAGTAACATTTCGGCAGGCGTTGAATGAGACGCTCCGTGAAGAATTAAAACGTGACGAGAATGTTTTCTTGATTGGTGAGGAGATTGGCAATTTCGAGGGCTCATATAAGATCACTGCTGGCCTGCTGAAGGAATTTGGACCCAGACGTGTCGTGGATACCCCGATTGCTGAAAATGGCTTTGTGGGTCTGGCAACGGGTGCTGCGATGCTTGGTCTGCGTCCTATCGTTGAGATTATGACGATCAATTTCATCATTCTAGCGATGGACGAAATTGTCAACCACGCGGCGAAAATCTACTACATGTTTGGCGGCCAGTGTCCTATCCCGCTGGTAATTCGTACGCCCGGCGGCGGTGGTCAGCAGCTTTCCGCGACCCATTCACAAAATCTGGAAGTCTGGTTTTCCCACGTGCCTGGCCTCAAGGTGGTGGCTCCCTCGACGCCAGAAGATGCCAAAGGTCTGCTGCGCTCGTCGGTGCTGGATAACAATCCGGTCATCTTCCTTGAGAACCTCGCTCTCTATAATGTAAGGGGTGAGGTACCTCAAGGGTACTACACAACACCGATTGGCGAGGCGAAGGTCTCTAAAGAAGGAACCGACCTGACCATCATTAGCTACTCGCGTATGGCTTCGATGGCGCTGGATGTGGCGCGTCGTATGGAGCAAGAGGATGGGCTGAATATCGAGGTTGTTGACCTGCGTTCACTGCGTCCGCTGGACCGTGAGACAGTTTTGAACTCGGTGAAGAAGACGGGACGCGCTATTATCTTTGAAGAAGATTGGCGTACCTATGGTATCGGTGCGGAGATTGCTGCCATGCTGCAAGAAGAGGCATTTGATTATCTCGATGCTCCCATCAAACGCGTGGCCAGCCTCGAAGTGCCTTTGCCGTACTCCAAACCGCTCGAAGTGGCCGCGCTAACCGGCGCAAAACAGTTAATTGAGTCGATCAACGAGATTGCCCCTCGCCGTCGAAGGAGGTAGCGTTATGGCTGAAGTAAGTATGCCCAGGCTCAGTGATACTATGCAGGAAGGGACGATCACGCGCTGGCTGAAGAAGCCGGGCGATGAGGTCAAGAAGGGCGATATTATCGCTGAGGTTGAGACCGATAAGGCGAACATGGAGGTTGAGTCCTACGATGCCGGGGTGCTTGAGCAGATCCTGGTCAAAGAGGGCGAGACGGCTCCTATTGGTCAGACGATTGCCGTTCTTGGCTCCGGCCAGAATGTTCAGCAGGCTCAGGCTACTAGCCAGCAGCCAGCGGCAGCGGTGGAAGTCTCACAGGGCCCGAGTCCTCGTGCTGAAGGCGACCGTAATGCCGCAATTGACAATATCGTGCAGGCTGGTGCCGGGACGAGTTCTCAGACTGTCCAGACAAACGGCGAGAAGGGAGCCGTTAAAGCCTCGCCTCTCGCGCGCCGTATCGCCGAAGAGCACAGCATCGACCTGCGCCAGGTCCAGGGCACCGGACCCGGTGGCCGTATTGTGCGCGATGACGTTGAGGACTTCCTGGACCAGCAGCGCACTCAGCCTGCTGCATCTGCTCAGGCTGCTCCTGCTCCAACCCAGGCCGCGCAACCTTCTGGCGCTGCGCAAGCTGTGCAGCCCGGTGATGAGGCACGGAACATCTCCTCCATGCAGAAGACGATTGCGCGTCGCCTGGCCGAGTCGAAGCAGACCGTACCGCATTTCTATGTAAGTAATGAGGTTGATCTGACCGACGCGCTGGCCCTGCGCAAGCAGCTCAACTCCAACGCTGGCGAAGGTGGCATCAAGATCAGCGTCAACGACCTGGTAGTCAAAGCCTGTGCCCTGGCGCTGGAGAAGTCCCCTGATGTCAATAGCTCGTTCAAGGATGGGCAGTTCATCCACCACCAGCACATCAATATTGGCATCGCTGTGGATATCCCCAATGGTCTGGTTGTCCCCGTGATTCGCGATGCCAATATCAAGGGTGTGCGTAGCATTGCCCGCGAAGCAAAAGCCCTGGCAGAGAAGGCCCGCGCTGGCAAACTGGCTCCTGACGACTTCTCCGGTGGCACCTTCTCCGTCTCCAATCTGGGTATGATGGACGTAACCGACTTTATACCGATCATCAATCCGCCAGAAGCTGCCATCCTGGCTATTGCATCGGCGCGCAGAACCTTTGTACCTATTAACGATCAGCCTGTTATTCGGGATATCATGCCCCTTACCGTCTCAGCCGATCACCGTATTCTCTACGGTGCTGCCGTCGCCCGCTTCCTCCAGGAAGTCAAGCGCCTGCTCCAGAACCCATACGACCTGCTCGGCTAAACGCAGTCTGGGGATGCCCACGTTGACCCGTAGAGGCATCCCTTGCGGGTGCCGGGTGCCGGATGGGCCAGTCCCTCGGGGCACCTACCCGGCACCCGCAAGGGATGCCTCTACGGTCATTGTTGGGATGATTATAAATTGTAAGGGAAAGGCAAAATACGCATATTTATTGGTGACTACAAATCATGAATACTAGCGCGTCAGTGAAAAAATCACCCCTGAAATTCTTTGTGTTGGTTTATGTTCTTGCTCTTCCGTTTTGGTTGCTGGATGCTCTCGCTGGTGGTCTCACCAAAGCGATTCCGATTAATCTTCCTATAAGTGCACTCATGTTCGTCTGCCCGATGACCGCCGCTTTGATTCTGACGTACAGGGAACAGAAATCTCGTGGTGTAAAGCAGCTCTTGGGGAGGGTCTTCGACGCTGAGAGAATCAGGCAGAAGATCTGGTATATACCTACCATTCTCTTAATGCCTTTCATAATGGTTTTGTCATATGTAGTCATGCGCCTGAGAGGAGTGCCTCTCCCTGAGCCACAAATTCCCTTGCTGGCGATCCCGATTTTTTTTCTGGTGTTCTTCATCGGCGCAGCAGGCGAAGAGGCAGGCTGGTCTGGATATGCCATTGACCCTCTGCAAGATCGGTGGGGCGCATTACAAGCGAGTCTCATTTTGGGAGCAGTGTGGGCAATATGGCACGTCGTGCCATATATTCAGGCCCATAACGCCCCCGCATGGATAGTATGGCAATGTCTCGGGACGGTTGGGTTACGAGTGATTATCACCTGGCTCTACAACAACACGGGAAAAAGCGTATTTGTGGCCATCCTCTATCATGCCATGATCAATGTCAGCGAGTTTCTCTTCCCAAATTATGGTTCACATTACGACCCGGCTATCACTGGAATACTTATCATCATTACCGCTGCAATCGTCACGTTTCCTCGCCACGTGTAAATATCAGAATGTTGTATGCTACACTATTGAATAGAATAATACCAGGAGAATTAGTGTAGAACGTTTATTTTACCTGATTCCTGGAAAGTGGTTTCCCTTTCACCTCAAAGGAGGCAGCGCATAATGTCCTCACGCTCAAGATCTTTTACTATTGGCGTCGAAGAGGAGTACCAGATTATTGATCCCAACACACGCGAATTGAGTCCATGTGCGGAAGTTATTCTAGAAGATGCCCAGAAAACGCTGGGGGATGAGGTCCAACTAGAAATTCATCAATCGCAGATAGAGGTTGCTACCATTATCTGCCACACCCTTTCAGATGTTCGTACTCAGCTAGCACGCTTGCGCCACGAAGTTATTGCGGCTGCTGCCAGGCATAATAAACAGATTGCTGCTTCATCTTCACATCCATTCTCACATTGGACCAATCAACAGATCACGCCTCATGAGCGCTACAGCGGCCTTGAGCATGATTATCAGCAACTGGCACGCGAGCAATCCATCTTTGGCTGTCATGTACATGTTGGCATAGAGGATCGTGAGCTTGCTGTCCAGGTGATGAATCATATGCGTCCCTGGCTGGCCGTATTGCTTGCGCTCTCCTGTAATTCTCCTTTCTGGTGGGGCACAGATACAGGCTATGCCAGCTATCGTACACTGGTCTGGTCCCGCTGGCCTTTCTCTGGCCCGCCGCCGATCTTTTCCTCGCTTGCTGATCGGCAATCGTTAATTACAGCGCTTGTTGAAAGCGGAAGTGTCAAGGAACCGACCAAAATCTACTGGGACATGCGCTTATCTGAGCGTTTCGATACGATTGAAGTTCGTATCATGGACCTGTTTACGACGATTGATGATGCTGTGATGGCCGCCGGTCTTGTGCGTGCGTTGGTACAGACCTGCTATGGGAAGGTGCTAAGAGAGGAACCATTTCCACCTGTGCGCCATGAATTACTGCGTGCTGCCAACTGGCGTGCTGCTCGTTATGGCCTGACCGGTAACCTTGTTGATACTGTAGCCGAGCGTGCTATATCCGCGGAACATATGTTGCAACGCTTTCTGGACTTCTTACGACCCGCTCTGGATGCTGAGGGTGATTGGGAGGAAGTTTCAACGCGTGTGAATTGTATGCTACACTATGGAACAGGAGCGGCCAGGCAGCTCGCAATCTATCAACATACGAGGAATATGCGTGATATTGTTGATTTCATTGTTACTGAGACGGCGAAAGGAACCGCTCCGGTGTAAAATTAGCCAGGAAAAGGATGTCTATGTCTTCAGTAAGAAAACCGTTGTTATCTCCCTCTAAACTGGGTCTATTGGCGGCTGCTGGCGGTCTTACAGCTCTTACCGTCCAGGCGTATCGTCACCCATTGGAGACGACAGCCGTTCTAGCGCGTAGTGCAATGTTGCTGTCCGGTGCGCGTGAGGGGATCTGCGATGCTGCTGGTCTTCCTATCCACTACTATTGTGCGGGACGACGTGGTACCCAGCTCATCTTTGTGCATGGTCTGGGAGGCTCGGCTGAAAACTGGCTCTTCCTGCTCCCACGCCTGAGTAAAGAATACCTGGTCTACGCGCTCGACCTGCCCGGCTTTGGCAAAACTCCCCTCGCGCCCGAGGGAACCAATATTCATACTCACGCCCTCTACCTGCAGCGTTTTCTGGACGCCCTGGGCTATCCGCGTGCCACCCTTGTCGGAAACTCACTGGGTGGCTGGATCTCAACCCGTTTTGCTATAGATCATCCCGACCGTGTCAGGCATCTCTACCTGCTCAACAGCGCGGGCCTGAGCCGTAAAGGTGGGTACTCGCCTTACACTCCTGATCGTGCTGCCGCGCGTCGTGCTGTCCAGACCTTTGCGGGTCGTCCCGTGCCAGTGCCCAACATCCTGCTCAACGCTATGGTCGAGAATTCAAATCGGCCCGCCTACAAAGGCTTCATCGAGCACTACGACAAGAGCGAGGAACTTGACGATGTACTATCACAGGTACGTGTTCCCACCACGATCATCTGGGGCACTGAAGATCGCATCCTGCCCCTTGTCTGCGCTCACGACTTTCACGCTGGCATCCCGAACTCCCAACTCATCCTGCTTCCAGGCATTGGCCATACACCGCAAACAATGGCTCCCTCAAAGGTCGCCCGCATCATCTTGCAGGACGCCAGACAGGTGTAGGGGCGCTTGCTCTACCTGTTGCTAGTGCGTCAAAGTCCACAGTGCCTGTGTGTGCGGATTGAATGGTGGCGCGTCTGTGTTCTCCTGTTGCGGATCGACGTACAAAGGGAGTAGGACGGTGAAAGAACTACCGGTGCCGGGAATGCTTTGTACCTCGATGTGACCTCCGTGGCGCTCGACGATCTTGCGCGAGATGTAGAGGCCGAGTCCCAATCCTGCACGCTCGCCGTTTTGTGGTTCGATGCCGGGAACGCGGTAGAATTGATCAAAGATGTGCGGGATTGCTTCAGACGGGATGCCAACGCCCATATCGCGCACCATGATCATCGTCTCGTAGCCCGATTGCTGCAAAATAATAGTAATTGGAGAGCCTTTCACAGAGTATTTGCGCGCATTGGAGAACAGATTGATCAGAACCTGGCTGATACGGTCCTCGTCTACCTCGGCTTCGATCGACTGATTCATAAATTCGCTGGTAAGTTCGGGCCCTGCTCCTGCTGTATATTCGTTAAGTAAGCGGCGGCAGAGATCGACCAGATCGCAGCGTTTGCGGTGCAAGGTAAACATGTTGGTCTCGATGAGCGAGGTGTCCAGCAGGTCCTCAACGAGCACCTGCGTGCGACTGAGTGAGCGTTCCATATCCAACAGGCCCTGTTTCACTGCTTCGACAGAATCGGCATGTTCAAGCTGGCGACGCAGTAATCGAGCTATACTCTGTAAGTTAGCGAGCGGCGTATTCAGTTCATGCGAAACGATATTGAGGAACTTATCTTTGGTTGCATTGGCCTCAACCAGTTCGTGGGTGCGCTTCTGTACCATGCTTTCGAGCGCTTTAGCGTGCTGACCAAGCGCAATATGTTGGGCAACGACCTGCCGACGTAACTGGTGTGACTGGATAGCACGCTGCAAAGCTGCCAGAAACGAATCGCGATCAATTGGTTTCAGAATATAATCATACGCTCCCCCACGCAGAGCGCGAATCGCCATGTCGTGCTCCCCATGTCCCGTGACCAGCAATACCGGTGTGTCCGGGCGCGCTTCTCGTACTCTGGCAAGAAGCTCCAACCCATCCATGCCGGGCATCTTAATATCGCTCACGATCGCATCATAATCGTTCTCCTGGATACGATCAAGCGCAGGTGCCGTCGAATCGACAGTATCGACCTGGATATCCTTCATACGTAAATAGAGCGTTTGCGGCAATGCCTGTAGCAGTGCCTGGTCGTCGTCAACGATGAGAATGTGAGCTATATTCTGCATAAAAGAACCTCTAACCTGTTAAAAATCTCTAACCTTTTTATGATACGTCTGGCATCCACAAAACGGTTTCGACATAGTAGTTTTGGGGGACAGAGGAGTTTTCAAGCGCAGCATATGCTCATCCTTACACATCTGCAGACGATTGCAGGTTAGGAGAGAAGAGGTCATACTTGTTCTTGTCAGCCCTTGAAATTCAAGGTCATGAATGGTGAGTTCTTGCAAAGGAGAAGACAGCATGATCCAACTCACAGTACTCTATGGTCGACCTCAGGACCCGGCTGCATTCGATCGCTACTACCAGGAAAAGCATGCGCCTCTGGCACAAACGTTGCCGGGGCTCAAAGGTTACATTACGAATAAACCCACTTCGGTCAATCCCCAGGAGTCAGCACCATACTACATGGTGGCGGATCTTTATTTTGAAAGCATACAAGCGCTACAGGCAGCTTCGCAATCGCCCGTGGGCCAGGCTGCCATCGGTGATCTTCGGAATTTCGCTACGGGGGGTGCCACGCTCATGGCGGGCGAGGTGCAGGTATACAGTCCTGTTTCAATCAGCTAAGTAATCCTTGATGGCCCGGGCGCGTCCTACACCCAGGCCATCATCGTCTTTAATTGAGATGTTCCAAAAACTCGATCACTATCTGGTTGAAATCTTCTGGTTTCTCCATGTTTGGATGGTGTGCAGTTCCCGGAAGCACCACCTTCTTTGCGCCTGCGATACCTTTTTCGAGTGTGTCCGCGATCGTCAGGATAATCTCCCCGTCCAGGCCGCCCACGATGATGAGCGTCGGCACATGTATCTCTGCGAGGCGACCGGCTGCTGGGGGCTCCATTGCCTGTGGTTCCACGTCTTGATCGTCGCCGCGCTCGTCGTTATGCGTTGTCATGGCCCGCACACGTTCGCGTACTATCGGATCAACCTCTTCCGGCGTGCGATATGGCCCATCCGTCCAGATCTGGAGCGAGATCTCAACCGAGCGCGCAATATCGCCGCTCTTGAACGCTTCCTCCATTGCTGCGAACTTCGCCTTGAGGTCCTCGTCAGGCTCGCCATAGGCAAATCCGCTCAAACCGGCTCCGACCGTAATCAGTGCGTCAACCATCTCAGGATATTGGAGCGTGAAGTCGATAGAGAGCGAACCACCCATAGACAGACCCAGTACGTAGGTTTTCTCGATGCCCAGGAATTGCAGGAGACTATACAGGTCGCGTTCCATCGAGTACGGCTCCACGTCCTTCTTAATCATTCCTGATGCACCAAAGCCGCGCATATCGTAGCGTATCACTTTGAAATGCTGTGCGAATTCCTCAAATTGACCATCCCACAGGTGGTTATCCACCAGCCCGCCATGATTCAGCACAAGCGGGTGCCCCTCGCCCGCGACTTCATAATATAGGGTTGTGCCGTTTACCTCGGCGAAGCCGCTCTGTCTGTTTTCTGCCATAGTATCACTCCTTTATCGTGTATAGCCGTTCATCATAGGTACCACAGTATTTTACACACTATCATTATCACATAAAAGCAGGTAAGAAGTCGCCCTGATTGATCCGTAGAGGCGTGCCTTGCGTGCGCCGCGTGGCCCGCCAGCGATCCCGCCTCCCGAGCCATCCTGTCCGGCATCAGCAACATCCTCCGCGGCGGTCCGGCGCACGCAAGGCACGCCTCTACGGGACGGTTGAAGCGCTTGCCAGTATGAGGAAAGATTTGCTAAAATGGAGCGTTGCTGCAATTGTTACAAGATATTAAAAGGTGCTGGTTAATGTGCTCGCCGCAGAGGCGCTGAGGAGTCAAAAAGAGAGCACTGAATAGTTACCTGGGAGGCTACTATGACAGATCGTCCAAAGATTCTGGTGACACAGAAGGTTCCCGATCCGGTGTATCCTTTGCTTGAGGCGATTGGCGATGTGGAACGGAATGAGGAGGAGGGAGTGATCTGGTCTTATGACGAGTTGCTACGGCGTGGTCCCGGGCATGATTATGTGTTTAGTCTGCTGACGGATACGATTGATGCGCGTTTCCTGGAGGCCTGTGCCGCGGCGACACCTCGCTTGAAGATGGTGGCGAATATGGCGGTGGGCTACAATAATATTGATGTGGATGCGGCGACGCGGCTGGGGGTTGCGGTGAGCAATACGCCTGGTGTGCTTTCGGATACCACGGCTGACCTGGCGTTTGGCCTGCTGATGGCTGTGGCAAGGCGTATTCCCGAGGCGGAACGTTTTCTGCGTGCCGGAAAGTTTCATGGCTGGGGACCGCTGCTCTTCTGTGGCGCGGATGTGAGTCATGCGACGCTGGGACTGATCGGGATTGGGCGCATCGGGAGACTGGTGGCCAGGCGTGCAATAGGTTTTGAGATGAAGGTGTTGTACTATAATGTGAACCGCATGTCGGAGGAAGAGGAGGGACTCTATCACGCAACCTATATGCCCTTGGAGGACCTGCTGGAGCAGTCCGATTTTGTCAGTGTGCATGTGCCCTATAATTTCCTGACGTATCACCTGATTGGTGAGCGTGAACTGCGCATGATGAAGCCGACGGCCTTTCTGATCAATACAGCACGTGGGCCTATTGTGGATGAGAAGGCGCTGGTGAAGATGTTGCAGGAGAGAGTGATTGCGGGCGCGGGACTGGACGTGTACGAGAATGAGCCTGCCGTGGAGCCAGAGCTATTGCAGATGGAGAATGTGGTGCTGCTACCGCATATTGCCAGCGCATCGCTACTAACGCGCACACGTATGGCAACCATGGCCTGCGATAATATTGTGGCCCATCATTATGGGCAATATCCACCCAATATCCTTAATCCCGAGGCGATGAAGTAGCACCTGGGCATGGGTGCTGCTGTAATACAAAGTTGTGCGTTAGTATATTTTGATGGTAAAAGGAGATCGTCTTCTATGCGTAATCCTGTTGTGCTATATGTTGCGATTCTTCTTGGTATTATCGGGCTCGGTGTTGGGATCTATTATTTGACCGCTAATCATCCTGCGCGTGCTATTGCGGTGATTGTAGTGGGAGCGATTCTGCTTATTGTTGGCATCGTTGGCTTCGCGATGCGTACTCGAAGTAAGCTGTAGCTCGATTGATATATCTGGCACGCGAGAACCCGTAGAGGCATGCCTTGCGTGTGCCGCGTCGTCGTCTCCCTACGGATGTGCGGCACACGCAAGGCATGCCTCTACGGGTTGTTGGTGCATCCTATCTCCTGGACGCACCAATAGACGCCAGGGCTATTTTTCCAGGTCGGAGGCCCTGGTTCTGAAGATAATGTCGTGTAGGGCCGCTGTTCTAGACTTGCGAAATCCAACTTCTCCCTCGATAGGTCGGCGCCTGCTACGGGAGCGGCGTCGTGGACGCGGACGGATCTCGAATGAGAGACGCACCCATGACCAGATAAATGTTGCCACTGCAAGGATCAGCAATACAATGCCGATAAGTTCAAGGTAATTCTGGCGCAATGTGATACCGAGTGTTCCCAGTATCAGGGCGACTAGCAGTACGATGAGCCAGCGTTTCATGGATACGTTTTCTCCACTTCCTGGGATCCTGTGCGCGTTTTCTCTGGCCTATCCATGAGAAGGACGTTGGATGTTAGATGGAGGACCCCCGCGTGCAAGGTGTAAATGTGCAATGGTATTTTATACGTTTAACGTGCTCAATAGACTCTACTTAATATTAGTATAACATAATCTTACTAGAATTACGCTGCTCTGCTATCTTCGGGGCAGGCGTCAATTTTTTTGCACATCGAGAATCCACTTTTGCACATCGAGAATCCACGGCACGCAGGGCGACCGCAAGGGTCAGGCGCCCCTTGCGGTCGCCCTGCGAGGGCCTCGGCAGCACAAACTCAACCATTCTAAACTTGACGATTATGGGGCTGGATATTGAATGCCTCTACAAAGAGCCGGGGCGCTGAAGAGGAGCGGATGGTTCTACTGGTTCAGCGCCAAGGCGGAGCCGGACTTCTTGTTTAGAGTGGAAGAGGGCACTTTCCAGGTGAGTTTTCATGGCGTGGGCGGCGGCTTCTGGTTCGCCTTCCTGGATGGCTGTGAGTATGGCGCTGTGTTGTTGGACGTAGGTCTGGAGGAGGTCCTGGGTACGGCCTGCTGCGATGTCGAAGACCCAGCCCTGGGTATTGGTTATGGTGACTATGGTGGAGGTAAGGAAGGGATTGTGGGTTGCCCGGGCGACAATGCGGTGGAAGGTGGCATCGCTCTCGCGGAATTGTTGGCGACTTTTGGTTTCGGCGCTGAGCTGATTGAGGGCGACTGCCGCACGGAGTTCGCGCAGTTCATGCGGGGTGATGCGCTCGGCGGCGAGGCGGACGGCTGGAACCTCCAGGATGAGGCGAAATTCGTAGAGGCTAATTACCTGCGTGGGATCGACCAGGGTGGGAGAGTTCTGGACCATTAGTTGCTGCGTTGGGGTTTTGTTGGCTACATAGAGGCCGCTGCCTCTGCGCGTATAGACCAGGCCGGTTGCCACCAGGACTTTTACGGCTTCACGAACTACGGTGCGGCTCACTCCTAGCTGCTCGCTCAACTCGTGTTCGGTTGGTAGGCGGTCGCCTGGTTTCAGATCGGTGTTAGCGATCAGGGCCGTGATTTTGGTGGCTATTGTTTCGTAGCCGGGGCGGTATCCGTCCTCTGCCGGTTTTTTTGTGCTCGTCATTGTTGTGTTGCCTTTCCTGGTGGCGCTCTCTACGTTGTGTCTGCTTGCATTGCCGCAGGAATTTTTAAGGATGCGCTCTTTAGCAAGGATCAGTTATAACTGAGCCGTGCAATGGGCTAGAATTTGTATCCGCTTGCCATGTGGCTTCATATAGATGACCTCAAAAAATGTGGGTCATTGTCAGGGCGACCGCAAGGGTCGGCCCCTACAAAGAACGCGGGGAGCTACGGCCAACGGATCTTTGTAGGGGCCGACCCTTGCGGTCGCCCTGCGAGCGGCTCAATGGAACAAGCCTATCCTTCCTTCACTTGACGCCTATGGGCCTCCGCAAGGGAGGCCTATACGGAAAGATGTATGATAGATTTTAGATTGTGATCGAATTGAAAGGTGTCAGGGTTGTATTTGGCTGATAATTAGTTATACTTATTAGTAAAGGATGAAAGAGATTAAGAACTTGATGAAGATAAGTACCGGTAAGGTACGGGAGAAATTACCATGAGTACATACGAAAATAAGAGCGAAGTTGTTAACCTTTTGCAGCACATAGATGAAGCGTATGAAGCAGCACATTCGGCCCTGTATGGTCTTGCGATAGGCGTTGCGCGGCATGATTTCATTCAGACGAAACTGGAGCATCTTGGGAAGCGTCATGAGCAACTTGTAGAGCTGATTGGTAAGGGAAAACAATAGCGTTAGCATGAGGGTCATTCGTTGACCCTTATTGATCGGCCCTGGGAGGCGATAGCCTTTAGGCGCCCGTCATTGATCGCTTCCTCTCTTGCTCGTGAATGGGCCTGCCCATGCATCCACTTTGAGGTGTGTGGGCAGGTTCATTTTTGGTGGCGCAACTTGAGCCTGATAGGTGCAATAGGGATCGTGTGAGATAATAGACATGTATCATGTGAAAAAGTGGCAGAGATTATGCAGGAGGATATGTCGTTTTATTTATTGAGGATGTGTTTAGAATGGTAGCCTCTCGTGAGAAGTGCCCCCACAATGTTGTGATGGGTGCCTGCCAGGTACATTCTGAGAAGGCTGTGCTTGTTTGCACGCTGTTCAATGGCCCTCCAGGGAGAAATACTATGTTAAAGCAATTGAAGCGCAATGGGGCGTTGAAACATCCATTTTTAAGGATGTTGGGGATTTCAGGCGTTCTCCTGATAATCTCTGGCCTGGTGGCATGTGGGGGGAGTGGTCCTGGTTCTACTACTAACCCTACTCCGACAACTCCGCCGGTTTCGACGCCGACACCAACACCTTCACCAGCTCCAGTGCCGTTCAAGGTGACGAGTATCGATATGGCGGTGAGTCCGACAACTCTTACAGGAACTACCTGTGGGAGTCCGATGACCGTGATCTATACAGCGACCTTCCATATCGCAGCCAACAGTCCTGGTGGAACGATTCAGTTCACCTACACATGGAATAATGGGCGTGCGTCGCCGAGTGCGAGTGTGATAGTGGGGCCTGGTCAGACGATAGCGACCTACTCGTTTAAGTGGGCGGGGAATTTGTCGGCGGATCATGTGTTGCCCGGATTGGGAGGTGTGAGGGTGAGCAGTCCGAATGCGATTAGATCGCCGATGGTGAAACCCACCGGAATGTGTAGTGGGGGAGTTCAATGAGGTAGAGGGCGACCGCAAGGGTTTTTGTAGGGGCGCGATGGTGTAGGGGCGCGATTTATAAGCCCGCAGACCCTCCCGGTCGCCCTGCCCCCCGAATTTTGTATGCCCACGATCATGCAGACGTTTTTCCTGCAACCCCGATAGTACCCCACCCATATTTAGTACCAAAATGGGCCGCCAACATGCAGATTTTTGGATTATCCCGTACCATCCGTTTTGGTACTACCGTTGTTCTGGTATAAGATATTGCATTCTTTTCTGTAGAGGCACGATTCTGTAGGGGCGCGATGGTGTAGGGGCGCGATTTATAAGCCCGCATAACCCCGCATGAATCCTTATATCCAGCTCATCCCCGTCTGGGTTTCAGAGGTGATCACACCACATTTTTTTGTTTCAACATTGCCAGTACCAGGGTAGTACTTTTCTATTAAAGTTGACGATAAAAATGAAGGTTTGCAAAAGATCTTATACCATCGTTTGTGTATCGATACGAATTAGTACAAGACAGACAGGACATCGAGATGTCGCCCGGAAATCCCTGGTCATGAAATAAAACAAGCCCGGTCGTGCAATACCTCTCGCGCTGGCATATGTGGCCTGCTGCGACCTGGAGTGAGGTATCACACGACCGGGGGAGATCAACAGAATCGATGTGATGGAAGATTGAAGATAGGACGTGTTGGGGCTGGAAACCGGAACACGCCCTGTGGGAACCAGGTGCTCGAAGGAAGAAACGAGCACTGGCTACCAATAGTATATTTTCGGGGTCAAGGAGCGTGAAGGAGTCGGAGGGGAACCGCTGGATCGAGAACAGACCCGTGCCGGATAGATAGGAGTGTTGGATGGGCCAGTAGAGCCTGCTGCACCGTTGTACATGCTACATGCAAAAATATCTATCTAAGCGCGGCGGGCAGGCTAATACATGGATGAGCGTCTATCAAGATGCTTATGTCAGGAGAAGGCCCGGCAACACCCGGCGTAGGGATATCCCTTGAATGTGCCCTCAGCCTTATATCATTGCGCCTTGCACCGAATGAAAGGGAGAACAATCATGGCTAAGCGTTTCATTCGTTGGATCCTGCCACTACTGGTCGTTATGACTATCGCGATAGCCTTTGTGTTTATGGCTTTACCAGGCACGCACGCCGCTGCACCAGTCAAAACTACTGTCCCTGTGTCAGCTCCTGCCAAGACGACTGGCATATCACCTAACTATTTCTGGGGGCCGTAGACTAAAGAAACTATGCTTATTGAGATACAAGGAGTGACTGTCTAAATCTTCACCCCTCGTATCTCTTTTTAGCTCTCAATCCCGAATAGTGCTCAACCAATGTCTTACCTCGTGAGCATTGCGATGTCCAATCACTGCCAATGCTTTGACACTTACCTCTCCAAGCTCTCGGGCCTTCTGCATGTTACCTTTAACTGCTGCAACTTGCGCCAGACCATAATAAGCCAGCGCAAATAGTTCCTGATCTCCTTCAGGGATGGAAGTGAGCATTTCAGCAAAAGCAGCTTCAGCAGCATCCAATAGTTGCTGTTTAAGGTAAAGGTTGCCATGTTCATAGAGGCAAACGCAGATGATGCGGGGTCTGCCAATTTGTTGGGCAAGGTCTAAGCTCTCCAGTAAATATGTCCCCGCTTTGCTGTAGTTGCCTTGCTTCTGAGCCAGTTTGCCCATATTGGTGAGCAAAATACCGATCAATTCACGTTGTCCAATCTGACGTGCCAATGCCAGTGCTTCTGGGTAATAGGTTTGCGCTCGTTCATAATTTCCCTGATCAACTGCCATTTCTCCCATATTAAGGAGTAAGACACTGATCCATTCAAGATGACCGATCTGACGGGCAATGGTTAAACCTTTCTGGAGGTATGCTTCGGCCTGCTCATCACGCCCCTGCTCGGCTACTGTTACGCCTAGATTGAGCAGCAGGCCACATATTTGTTCACGATCCCCGCTTTGCTGTGCAATGCTCAGTCCTTCTAACTGGTATGCTTCTGATAGAGGATAATTTCCTTGACTGGCAGCCAATGAGCCGAGTGTATTCAGCAAAGCGCTGATGCGTTCAAGGTGTCCTCCTCGACGTGCGATGGTCAGACCTTCTTGCAGGTAGACATCTGCTTGAGCATAATTTCCGTGCTTCCATGTCATCCAACCTAAATCTCTCAGCAAAGCACTGATGCGCTCGGAGTCTCCAATCTCATGAGCAAGAGATAAGCCCTCTTTGAAAGATGTCTCTGCCTGAGCATAGTGTCCTTGTTTGGATGCAATCTCCCCTTTGTACAATAATGCGCTGGTAATGCTGTGGCGATCACCTCGCGCTTTTGCTGCCTCATAAGCCCTTTGTACGTGACGCTCGGCCTGTGTATAGTTACCCCGTAGCAGCAGGAAGGGAGCAAATGCGCTGACACCGCGTACCAGCTCGGCCTGTTTACCTGCTCTGTATGCAGCTTCCAATGCTGCAAGGATAATGCCGCTTTCCTGGTCGAGCAACTCGTAGTCGGTCTTATGCGCTTCTACATAGTAATTAGCGTATTCGATGAGCCGTTCTGTCGCAATAGAATCTGTCAGGCGCAGGTGGGCATAGTCGGCGATAGTCTGGTGCAGCATATAGCGCTCTGAAGCCGTGCTTTCGAGCAGTCCCGCATCGGTCAGTGCATCCAGCGTGTCTACTGAGCAGTTGGCAATAGTAAGAGCTGCGTCTTCAGAAAAGCTGTTGGGCTTGGCGGGAAAGACGGACAATGCATATAATGCCGCACGTGCCTGTGCATCCAGTTGCTGATCTGTGACTGCGATGATTGACTGCAGAGAGAGAGAAATGCCAGGAGAGAGGCTGGGATGACGTTCGCCTGGGGCACGTGGCTCGTTAAGCTTCAGACGTGCCTCAGCGCTACTCAATTGTTCAAGGGCTGCCTGGATACGGCGCGGCTGACCACTGTAGGCTTGCAGGCGCAGATAATTGCCCATCAGTGTAAGTGCCAGCGGCAGGCCGCCAACTGCCTGTACAAGATCGTGCGCCTTCTTTACCTCGCGCTCTATCACCTGCGGAGCCAGCAAACGCAAAAGTTTCATGCTCTCTTCTTCGTCGAGTTCCTGAATCGCGATCACGTTGTCGGCTCGCATGTGCATCGCGGTGGTGGGGAAGCGTGTGGTGACCAGGTGCGCACAGTTAGGACCGCCGACTTTGAAGGCCAGGCTCTCTTCAACCTGCCAGGCATCATCGATGACCAGCAGCATCTGGCGCTTACCGATAGCGGTACGCAAAGCGATGGCCCAGGCTTCGCTGCTATGCAGTTTACTCATCTCGTTTGTGGATAGACCAAGCAGCCTGCCCCAACGCCTTAACTGCCCCTGTATATTCGGCTCGGGTCCCAATCCTGCCCACAGCACGCCATCGCGAAAATGGGCACGTAGCTCCTGATCGTGGGCCAGGGCGACTGCCAGCGCGGTCTTGCCTACGCCTGGTAGTCCATTGAGCGCTGTGAGCACCGCGTTGCCGTCCACACGTAAATGATGCTTGAGTTGTACCAGCTCCTGTTCACGTCCAACCAGGGAGATGGTCGGTTGCAAGGGAATAGCCGGGTCATAGACTGCGCTGCCAGGATTCGGCGTGAAGTTTTTTGTTAATGGTGGGAAGCCCAGTTCCTCCGGTGGCAATTGAAAAAGGTCACATAACTTTTCCATAAAAGACGAGTTAGGAGATGCATCACCACGTTCCCAGCGCCCTATATTCACGCGATTGGTGCCGATCTGTACGGCCACCTGTTCGCGCGATAGTTGCCTGCTTTCACGTGCCATCCTTAGCAGATCATTAGGTGCCAGCTTTGCCATCAGAGATATCCTCCTCCAAAGTCTTCCCACCTGACAAGGGATACAGGTCTTGCTATAATCGAGCGCTAACAGGCTCAAAATAGAGTAAAACTGATACAAAAAGGTTTATGACATTGTCAGTATAGCTTGCTCGCTGTGTATCCGTAGAGGCAGGCCTTGCGTCTGCCGCAGCGTCCCCGTGCAGACTCCTCGCGAGCTGCGCCCGCTCGTCCGGCAGACGCAAGGCCTGCCTCTACGGGTCAATGCGGCGACTTTTCAATCGCCCTGGCACTTCCTCGCGTGCCCCTGCCTCCTTCCTTGACGCCTACGGGTGGCGGCCAGCGCCACCCCTACGGAAAACCGTATATGGCGCTCCCGGTTAGTGTAGCACCCCGAGAGCAAACAACACAAAGAGCACATTCCACAGCGCGTGCAAAGCGATGGCTGGCCAGAGCGACCGACTGGCGCGTAACAGCAACGCCGCAAAAATACCGAGCAGGAACGAATTGGCAAACCCGAAGAGGTTCCAGTGAAACACCGCAAATAAGAACGAGCTAACAAGGATGCCTGTCCACAGCCCAAGGCGTCTCGCCAGCCACTGAAAGAGAAAGCCACGAAACAACACCTCCTCCGCAAACGGAGCCAGTAGACACAGCACGAACACCTCCACGCCAAATGCTACTGGTTTGTATTGGAGTAAAGCAGGCAATCCCAGATCATTTACAGGAGCAGCCAGCTTGAAGGTACTGTGCAGGAGATTGTTCCATTGGTCCTGCGTGAGGAGAAGCACGAACACACCCACGATGACAAGGGCCAGGGAGATAACCAGCAAGAATAGTCTGGGCGCGAGTCTCCTCCACCAGGAAGTTAGCTGATCGTTAATGAAAGGGAACTGTAGCAGGCCCAGGTCAGCAGGAGAGGCTCTTCTCATGAGCCAGGCTGATGTGAAGGAGAAGGCAGCAATGATAAAACAGGTATCAAGAATGCCATGCTCGAAGACCAGGTAGAGCGCTGTGAGCAAATCGGTGTGCATGATCGAGAGAATAGCCGCTTGCGGGATGTAGACCACAAAGAAAAAAGCAAGGCCGATAGCAAGAGAAAGAACGCCTTTGAGCATGGGTGTTTGAAACCGATGCCTCAAATGTATGTCATTCATAGACAGATCACGTCCTTTCTTCTTCTCAAGTTCATTGGGTGCCTGCTTTACTATCAGGGAAAAGCTCCTCCAAAGTGCTTCCTACCTGATAAGGGATACAGGCCTTGATGGAAGGCTACCTAACTCAGAGCAGAATCAGGCTTAAAAGGATTTATGACATTATAAGTATAGCTTGCTCAATGTGTAAGTACAAGAGAACGTGTACTACGATCTTAGCCAGCATGTAAAGTAAGCTTGGCTTAGTCCTTGATAGAATTTAGCCACTTTCGTACCTCTTTGGCTTTGTGGTGTCCAATTTTTTCCAGGGTTGTTACACTTACCTCTCCAAGTTGCTGTGCTTCATCGATATTGTTTTGAGCAGCAGCAGTACGGGCCAGACCGTATTGTGCTAGCGCAATTAGATCCTGGCATACTTCAGGGGTAGTATCAAGCATCTCATAAAACGTTGCTTCGGCTGCATTTGTCTGCTGTTGATCGAGGTGAAGATTGCCGTATTCGTACAGTGCATTTGATGCCATCTGAGGAATGCCAAGTTGTTGTGCTAACGCTAAGCCTTCTTGTAAGTATACTGTTGCGCGTGAATAATCTCCTTGCTTGCGTGTTGTCAATCCCAGGTTAGTAGACAGAACACTAATCCACTCAGGTTGTCCAATTTGACGAACAAGCGCCAACCCTTCTTGAAAATAGGCTTCGGCTTTTACATAATTACCTTGTCCATTAGCTATCTCACCCAAATTACTGAGTAGAGAACAAATCCATTCACGGTGCCTGATTTGGCGAGCAAGTATCAGACCTTCTTGAAAGTACTCTTCCGATTGTGTATAGTTGCCTTGTTCCCCAACTGTTATACCAAGATTAATTAAAAGAACACATAGCTGTTCGCGGTCACCAACTTGACGAGCAAGTGTTAATGCTTCTCGAAGGTAAATTTCTGATTGAGAATACTGACCTTGACTTCTAACTAGACTTCCGAGTATCCCAAGGATACCGCTCATATGTTCAACATTTTCAGATTGACGGGCAAGCGTTAGTCCTTCGTGCAAATAGGCTTCAGCTTGAGCATAATTACCTTTTCTACTTGTGATCCTTCCAAGATGTAGTAAGGCGCTAACACGTTCGGGAGCTTCTATTTGACGTGCCAGAGCTAATCCTTCCTGAAACCGCTTTTCAGCTTGATCGTAGTTTCCTTGTCTTTGTACAAGCTGTCCCTGGAATAGTAAACAACGAATGAGCCCTAATTGATCTTGCAGAGCTATTGCCGCTTCATATGCTCTTTGCACATGCCGTTCTGCCAAAGAGTAATTGCCTCGTACTAACAGGAATGGTGCAAAATCACAAACGTTCCTCACCAACTCTTCTTTCTTCCCCAACGCATAAGCAACCTCCAGCGCAGCAATAATCGTCCCACTCTCCAGATCCAACAACTCGTAGTCGGTCCTATGTTCCTGCACGAAGTCGTGGGCGTACTGGATCAGGCGCTCGTGAGGTTCAGTTCCTTGCAGGTGCAGGCGGGCGTAGTCGGCGATGGTCTGGTGCAGGGCGTAACGGCCTTCGCTGCTGCTTTCCAGGAGACCGGCGTCGATGAGTTCGTCGATGGCGTCCAGGCTGCAATCTGCGACGGCTACAGCGGCTTCCTCCGAAAAGTTATCGGGTTTGCTGGGGAGGACGGCTAAGGCGTAGAGGGCTTTCCTGGCATCTGCGCTCAGTTGCTGATCGGTGACGGCAATAATCGATTGCAGGGAGAGGGTTGTCTCGTAGGGCATGCTGGGATGGCGCTCGACGGGTCCACGCGGCTCGGTAATCTGCAGGCGACCTTCGACATCGCTGAGGCGCTGCAAGGCGGTCTGGATACGGCGCGCCTGACCACTATAAGCTTGCAGGCGCAGGTAGTTGCCCATCAGGGTGAGCGCGAGCGGCAGACCTCCGACGGCGTGCACCAGGTCCAGGGCTTTGCGTTCCTCTTTACTGATGACCTGGGGGGCGAGGAGACGCAGCAGCTCCATGCTACTGTCTTCGCTGAGTTCTTTCAGGCGTGTGGCTCCATCACCGGCCACATGGGTGGCGATAGTGGGATAGCGCGTCGTGACAAGGTGCGCGCAGTTGGGGCCACCGACTTTGAAGATCAGGGCTGCATCGACATTCCAGGCGTCATCGATGACCAGGAGCATATGCCGGAGACCGATGGCGCTGCGCAGTGCCAGTGCCCAGGCCTCGTGGTCCTTCAGGTTGCCCATCTCGTTGGTAGAGAGTCCAAGCAGGGTACCCCAGCGGATCAGGCGGCGATCGATGTTCGGATCGGGTCCGAGACCTGCCCAGAGAATGCCGTCGCGGAAATGCTTGCGGACCTCTTCGTCATGGACCAGTGCAATCGCTAACGCGGTCTTGCCCACACCTGGGAGTCCGTTAAGTGCAGTCAGGGCTACGCTGCTGCCCGCAAAGAGTCGCTGCTTGACCTCGTTCATCTCATCATAGCGTCCGATGAGTTGCGTGGAGGATGGGAGGGGAATGATGGGATCGTATAACGGTTCGGGTTGTGCAGATGCACCCTCTGCTGCAGGCGCACCATTTGTTGTAGGGGCGCGATTTATAAGCCCGCCGCTCGCCATCCCGCCGCCCACAACCCCCCCGCTCGCCATCCCGCCGTTCGCCATATTGTCAGAAGGTGGGGATGGTTCCTGGAAACCCAGGTCCAGTTCTTCTTCGGTTTTTTCGAAGAGTTTGCTGAGTTTGCGGCGGAAATAGGGGCTGGGGCGGGTGATGCCGCGTTCCCATCTGCTTACGTTGACGTGCGTTGTACCGATGCGGTCCGCGACCTCCTGTTGCGACCAATGCTGGTGGATGCGAGCATCGGCCAGGCGGGCCCGAGGTCGAGAGACGGTCGTTGATGTATCTTCCATCAGCATCCCCTTAGCGTTCCTGGTTAAAGCGATACGGCACACGCAAGGCATGCCACTACGGGTTATCGGTTAGAGCGATACGGCACACGCAAGGCATGCCACTACGGGTCCAGGTGATTAAATCAACGTTTGTCGATGTATGTTTATCATGTTCGAGCGCGAATGATAAAGGGTGATAAATATTTTGTTTATTTTCCATCGGAGTAGGGACCCCATTTATGGCGTCCGGCGATTCATCGCCCCGTTGCATCTCGGTCCCCTTGCCGCCCAGGTTGACCACCTATACGGCGATGAATCGCCGGACGCCATAAATGGGGTCCCTACCTTAATTGGTGTCAGTGAGAGAAGGACCGACCCCTACTATAATCATTTTACCAGATTGGATGTGTTTGTGTTAGTGTCGGATACCAATTATTGAGGATGGGACATATTAAAAAGTGATAAAGGATGTTCAATAGAATGATAACATATGTCGTTTTAGATGTACAAGGTTTAGGTGCATAATTGGAGTGTAAACGAATGGAGCACTCCTCTCCTGGTAAGAGAGGGGACGAGGGAACAAACGAGCGGAAGGAATGCGAGTCAGATGAGACAAGCAGAGGCAAGAGACTTGAGATCATTCCTGGTGGAGCCTGTGGAAGAGATTTCGTTGGATCGTGGGAGAGATGAGGGGGATAGTTGGGATGATGCGGAGGATTTCACGTTGCAGCAGACGAAGCCGATGCCCATAGTGTCTGATCCACTGGTTGGACAGAGATTGCGTCCTTATCGATTGGGGAGGTATCAGTCGCGTGGGGTCACGGTGGCCCTGTCGCGTTCGGTGAGTGGATCGCTCAGGCTGCGCCCGGCGACGGCAAAGAAGTCGGCGCGTAAGGTGAGCGGCACGTTACGACCGAGAGTGACCGAGCAGCTTGCACCGGCAGCACAGAAGATTGTGCCCGTTGAACCCTCGCCGGGGAGACAACGCGACATCTATGTCTGGCTCGTTCTGATGATACTATTTCTCCTGGTTGTCCTGGGAGGGATAGGCCTTGACTCTTTGATTGCTAGTTATCGCTGGTAAGGGCTCGTTGTGCGCTTTGATGAATTAATCCAGAAGGAGAAAAAAGATCATGCAAAAATTATCGCTACGTGAACCAAGAGCATCTGCACCTTATCTAAAGCAAGATAGTGAAAATATTATGCATTTCTCGTTGATGGATGCCCTCCCTGTTGGCGATACGCTGGCGCTCAATCGCAGCCTGGGTACTCTTTCGTACATCTCTTGTACTGAGGGGCGACCCACGCTGGTGCAGCAGCAGCAATTTACTGACGGAGAGATGCGAGTCTTGCTGCCCCTGATAGAGCAATTTCCCTATTATTGCCCCTACGAGATTATGTTTGCCAGTTTCTATAATGGCAACACCAACGAAAAGACCGTTGCCCGCTGCCGCGAACGTTTGCAAGAGGCTATGTACGAAGGTATCTGGGACCAGGAAATGCGTCCTGTGCGTAACGTACTCTCGCGCACGCGTCTCAAGATGCGCACGTTTGGTTTCGACATCTCCTCTATTCTGGAAACTGGTTATATTCTAATGTTTGAGTCACGGCCCAGACCATTAGCGTTTTAGGATGTGGATGTGCGCGATGTGGAGGGAAGGCCCGGCACCCGTAGTGGCATGCCTTGCGTGTGCCGGGCGAGCGGGCGAAGCCCGCGAGGAATCAGATGGATCACCCATTCACTGAAATGGATTGAGAGGCAAGGGCGATGAATCGCCGGACGCGATAAATCGGGTCCCTACGGTGGTATGGATTAATTCCATAAATGGAATCTTAGCAAGGATCGTCTCGTGAGTGGGGGCAGAGCGGTCCGGGACTTGTTGGTGCCCTCGCATTGATACACCCAAAGAAAAAAAGTGAGGTACATACACATGAAGAGTTTAACAAGCTCGACCAGGGACGATTACTGGAATTCGGCATCTGAGGCTAGCAGGGCGCTGCTGAATCTGCTGCGCTTGAGTATAGCTAAAGAAGATGACGATGACGAGGAAGAAGATCCCGACAACTACTGGCATCCCTAACTCCCTCTTTCTCCTGACGGAATGGACCGGGTGGCGCTGATTATCCCCAGCGCGCCCGGTCCATTTTTTGTTTTTTGTTTTGAAGGAAAATTGATAGTGTAATTTTGGGCTTCTGAAACGTCTTAATCATAGAGGATAATTGTTGAATAATGCTTGCTTCCTTTGATTTTGAAGGAAAAATCTTGAAGATCTCAAAGTGAGAGCTGATTCTCTGGCATATTCCGTGTTGTTGCGCTATACTTCAATATATTGCTTCTTATAATGACTCGATGGATTACTACGTAAGCGAGCGCTTATTCGATTGTAAGTTAGAGGTATGTTGAACGTATTTTTACGTAGATCTTTACTGTGAATTGTGTTGCAAATGATTGTCCTGACGTTGTAGCGAGATTTTGTACTCCAAGGGGGATGGAGGCAAGCGGGCTTATAAGCTCCTTATGCAGTGAGAAACGAAGCTGCCGAGCTTTGTATTCAGTGGCAAACGAGACTTCGTCTCTAGCTCTTGCTCATGCCACTGAGCAGAAGTGCTTCTAGCCTTCGGCTCAAGCTTTGTATTCGGTCAGAAACGAGACTTCGTCTCTAGCTATCGCTCATCTGACCGAAAGGAAGTATCTCACTGAAAGGAAGTAATCGCGCCCCTACCATGATCGCGCCTCTACCATGATCGTGCCGCGACGGGTTGACATTCGTTGAAAGGAGTGCAGCACGGCTATGCATACCTGCGAATTTTGTAAGCGGATGATGCCAGATAAGGCTCTCTATTGTGGTCATTGTGGGAGAAGAAGAGGTGCAGTGGGAGATGAATCCTTAACGGGTATTACGCCAGAAGAGGGTTTGAACCTGAGTGATTTGAATACGAAGATGGCGAGCGAGAATGCGGTCTTCCGTTTTGCGCCGCCGTCCAATGATAATGGGAGCCAGCCGAGTCTACCAGGGCAGCAGGCTGCGTCAGCTTCTTATGCGTCTGATGATGATGAGGATCTGGAACGCGAGTTGCTGGCTTCGTACGACGAAGAAGGGGCAACGTTAACTGCGGTGAGTAGCCAGCACGGGACGGAAGAAGAAGAGGACGATGATGACGATGATAAAGTACTTTTCCCGTTCGTGCCACCATGGAGCCAGGCGGCCCCTGCAAATATGCCGCTGGAGGCCGGGCCGGTTGCTATTAATCCTGTGCCTTCCGCTCTAGCTCCACCGCCGATAGCGGCCAGCGTACCAAATACTCCACCGCCGATAGCGGGCAACGTGCCGAGTACTCCGCTGCCGCAGCCAGCATCGGCTGCGCCGTCCGTTCTACAGCCAGCCCCGAGTGCGTCGCCGGTTCCGCAGCCTGTATTATTGAATGCTGCGCACACGGCTCCATTCTCGCCATCAGGACCTACAGAGGTGCATCCTTACCATCACCACCACCATCATCATGGTAAGCATCATTCTCGTCCCTCATGCCTCTATGTGGTGATAGGCGCATTCGTCTGTGTCAGTATTATTGCCGCAATTCTGATGATATTATGGGTAAATAAACCATCTAATACTATCTCCCCTATTGCTCAGTTGGTAGGCCTGCCGCGTCATGGACAGATTATGATGGTAGAGGGAGGCCGTTTCCCGGCGAACCAGGTTGTGACTATTAGCATCGATGGGCCACTTAGTTCAGTGGCCAGAGGTCACGCTGGTCAGAACCTTTCAGACTCGATAAGTATGGGCGCTCCACAATTTTCCTCATCGTCGGCATCATCCCCTGGAGCAAGCCAGCAGCTCAGGCAAACAGTTGATAGTTATGGTAACTTTGTAGAATCTTTCGTCGTTAATCCGTTGTGGCCCGCGGGGAGCACGCATACCGTCTACCTGTATGATCAAAACGGTAAGCTTGTCACGCGACTGAATTTCACAGTGATGACAGAGAGCACACAAAGGGGATTGCTGGGATGTGTTAACGACATTTTTCCTGTGGTGCTTGGGCCAGTCGTTGAGGGTTCTACGCAGCCAGTCACAAAGGCAGTCTCGCTCTGTCGCCAGGGATCAGGCCCGGTCGACTGGGTTGCGAACTGGGATAAGAATGTGAAGTGGCTGCAGGTTGATTCAGGTGGACAGATACAGAAAACGCAGCCAGGGCAATTGACATTCACAGGCAGAGCAACCAGTTTGCAGCCAGGTTCGTATACCACGACCGTCGTGTTTAGCAGTAAAGAAAGCCAGGCAACAGTCGAGCGGGACGTAATCTTACAGGTCATGAGTAATGCTTCCAACGTCACGACTCTACCAACTCCGACCAATGGAGCAACGCAAGCGCAGCATTCGGTAATATCGTGCCTGAATGCCGCACCGCACACGCTCTCATTTAATGCGGTAGAACAACAAAATAACACTCTGTATAATAATGTAGCGGTAAGTAACTGTGGAGATACAGGAGCGTGGTCGGCCTCAATCCAGGCTGATGGGGGTGGAAAATGGCTGGGTCTCAGTTCGGCCAGTGGGACGCTGCCGGGAGGAAAAATTAGAGAGCTGTTGGTCACCGCGTCCGGTTCAACGCTCAAGCCTGGAACATATACAGGGCATATCACATTCCATCTTGGAATCAGTAGCAGTGTCTTAACCGTGCTGTTTACGGTCCATCCAAAGCAGCAGACTATATCCTGTCTCAACCTCGACAATGATTCACTCGTTTTCAACGGCGTTGCCGGTCAAGGTGCACCACCGTCTCAGTATGTGACGCTTACCAATTGTGGAAGTAACGGGCACCTCTCCGTCTCGCAATCCACCAACGACGGCGCGAACTGGTTGGGTAGCAATGTTCCTCATTATGATATGAAAGGTGGAGATAAGCAGCAGGTCGCTATTGGTCCTATAAACACGGCATTCGATAATCCCGGAACCTATCGAGGAACCGTGACATTCAGCATGGGTTCAATTACTGTAAAAGTGCGTGTAATTTTCAATGTGCAGACGTCTTGCGTTCGTGCCAGCTCGAAGCCACTGGTCTTTACCGTCTTTGAGGGTCAGGATAATCCTCCGGCACAATCCATCACCATCGCCAATTGTGGTATAGACGGAAACTGGTATGCCTCACCGATTGTTGACGGTGGGGGAAACTGGCTCTATATCAGCCAGGTAACCGGCGCTCTGAACAGAAACGCAAGGCAGAGCGTGACTGTGAGTGTATCAAGCATGCAATTGAAGCATGGCACTTACAGCGGACAGATTCTGGTCAGGATGGGGTCCAGCAGTGCTTCAGTACCTGTGACGCTTATCGTAAAACAGGGTTCCCGGCCCTGCATTGGTGTAAACACCCAGAGTCTCACTTTCACCAGCTATGCCGGTCAAGATCCTGCTCCGCAGACATTGATAGTAGGCAATTGTGGAAGTGCCGGGTCATGGACTGCCCTGTCATCTTCGAGCAGGATTCAGACTAATCCGCAGAGTGGATACCTGGCAGAGAGTACTTTCCAGACTGTCCAGGTGAAACTAAGCGGCGATGGATTGGCTGCGGGCAATTACCCTGGAACGATCAAGTTTAGTCGTGGATCAAGCTCCCAGGTTGTGAATATCCATTTCCGGGTAGTGAGTCCTGCATCGGTTGCCTGTCTACGTGTCAACCAATCTGAGGTCTTCTTTGAAGGTAACTCCGCGCCACAGAGTAGCAGCGGTAATAGTAATCGTGTGCAGGTCGCATTTAATTCTACTCAGTCAGCAGGTCTTGCCAGCCAGGACGTGACTATCCGCAATTGTGGTGATGCAGGTACAGTGTCGAAGATAATAACGACATCTCAGGGAGATAGTAATGTGTCCTGGCTGAGTGTTTCTGGTGGAGATAAATACCTGAAGGCAGGACAAAGTGCCGATGTGAGTTTCTCTGTAGATGTGACAAAGCTCCCGGCAGGAGGTGAAGGGTCATATCGTGCGTCTGTGGAGTTTACGATCACAGTGAGCGATGGTGGAACAGCGTCCCAGAACGTTGGGGTGGAACTGTCCCTTTCACCGCAACCACCACAGCAGTCAGCATGCCAGGCCAGTCCAGGTTCGCTCACCTTTAATAGTGCAGCGCAGGCCGCTCCTCCAAAGTATCAGAATATCACGCTTACTCATTGTAACGCGAACGAAACGATTACTGAAACGGATACATCTGATGGTAATCTTGTCGTGGATATGAGTAGCGATACAGTGGGCAGTAGCGGCTCTGTGGGAGTGAGCGTTACTCCTGCTGGCAGTACTTATAACGTTGGGCCGCATAAATACACTATTACATTCACGGCAAGCTCTGGTGCAAGGGTCATGGTACCCGTCACCTGGAACATAGACCCGCCAGCTATTAAGACCTGCCTTAATGCCAGTGCAGCCTCACTGCCCATAGAATTAACAGCAGGTCAGGGGAGCACTGCGAACATCTCATTCTCCAATTGTGGAGGCGAAAGCGGGAAGATCGGGCTGGGTAGATCTGGTGTACCCTGGTTCACCATCTCATCAGACGGAAATAATGGTTCATATGATAGCGGTTATGGGCCTGATGTCTCTGTACATGTTGACACTACAAATATGGCACCCAGGTCCGATCCGTACTCGGCAAACATTACAGGTACTATCACCACGAGTCAGGGAACACAAAACGTGGTCGTGCCTCTACTGCTTAAAGTGGACCCGGTATCGACGGCACCAACGGTTACACCCACTGCTCCTACAAGTACTGCGACGAATACGCCCACCGATACTCCGATCATAACGGATACGGTGACGCCAACAGGTATTGCAACGACTACGCAAACGGTGACACCAACGGCTATTGTAACGACCACGCGAATAGTGACGCCGACGGGTACTGTAACGACCACACAGACAGTCACTACAACGGTAACAACGACAGATCCAGCCACAGCCACTTCAGGAGTGACGCCAACAGCCACTTCAGGAGTAACGCCAACGGCCACAGCCACCTCGGGAGTAACGCCGACCCCAACAGCTACGGCCACCTCAGGAGTAACGCCGACGCCCACGGCCACTTCGGGAGTGACGCCAACAGCCACAGCCACTTCGGGAGTAACGCCAACAGCCACGGCCACCTCGGGAGTGACCCCAACGGCTACTGCTACCTCAGGAGTAACACCAACAGCCACGGCCACCTCAGGAGTAACGCCGACCCCAACATCAGCGCCGACGCCAACACCAACACCAACACCAACGTCAGCACCGACGCCGACACCCACACCGACGCCCAGGCCGACGCCAACGCCAACGCCAACATCAGTGCCGACGCCGACACCCACACCGACACCGAAGCCGAAGCCAACGCCGACACCTACACCAACGCCGACACCGAAGCCGAAGCCAACACCTTAGTGATAAATTGTATATTCAAACGTCCGTAGGGGTGGGGCTTGCCTCCACCCGGTTCATGGAAATAGGTTTCCATTGTTCATGTGATGAGCCGGGTGGAGGTGAACTTCACCCTATTGGCGTCAAGGGAAGGAGGGAGCCACGCGCGTCTCTGTCTCCTTCCCTTGACGCCTGGGGGAGTGGGCGCGAGGCCGACCCCTACTGGGATATTCGAAGCGTGTGGGGGCATTTGGGATGTAGTAGGAGCAAGAGACAGGTTATGCAGAATGATCGGCTAGTTGGCAGAAAACTGGGGGCATACCATATTCAGGCTCTGTTAGGAGAAGGTGGGATGGCGCGTGTCTATCGGGGCTATGATGAGCGCTTGCGGCGTAATGTGGCCATCAAGGTAATTCTGCCTCAGAGCGGGGCCGATATGGTGGAGTTTCAGAAGAGCTTCATACAAGAGGCACAGCTTATTGCGGGTCTGCAACATCGCAATATCGTGATTGTCTATGAGTTTGGTGAGACGCCGGAGATGGTGTACCTGGTGATGCAGTATGTCGCAGGGGGTACATTACGAGATCAATTGAGAGGGGGACCACTCGAACCAAGGCGCGCAGCTTTATATGCGCTGCAAATGGCGCGTGCTCTTCATCACGCTCATCAGCATGGTATCGTCCACCGCGATGTCAAACCGCTGAATATGCTTGTCTCTGCCACCAATCGCAATGAATTGCTACTCTCAGATTTTGGGATCGCCAAACTCTTTGCCAGTAGTTCTGATGCCCATCTGCCTGCGAACTTTGCCGATAATGGAAGCAACGAGCAGGCCCGGTCGCTCACAGGAGGTATCGCAGGCACACCGCAATACATGGCACCGGAACAATGCGCTGCTGCACCTGTTGATGCCCGTACGGATATCTATGCACTGGGCGTTGTCCTGTTTGAGATGCTTACGGGGCGAACGCCATTTCAGGGAAATGTAAACGCGCTCCTTTACCAACATATGTATCAGCCCGCACCCTCTGTACTGACGATCAACCCGACCATTCCAGAGGGTCTGGCGCAGATTACGGCTCGCGCCTTGGAGAAGAATCCAGTGGCACGCTACCAGACGGCCAGAGAGATGGGGATGGCGCTGGAAACTTTCCTGACGCAGACCGTAACGGCAACGCCTGTCGCTTCACCTTCGCCAGTTCCCAGGCGGAGACGGCGCAAAAGAACTGTATTTATCAGGCAAACCTTCGCGGTCCTGTTTACTCTGCTGGTGCTCGTAGTGATCTTATTCAGTACGCACGTTCTGTCCTTACCCATTCTTACATCAGTGACGCCGACCACAGCAGGAGCAGCACATACATCTTCTTGTCTACCTGCTGCGACAGCGAAGACTGCTCAGCCCTTTACTGAGACATTCCAGGATAATCAGCGTGGCTGGCAACAAGATCCCATTGATGCGATAACGCCGAAGATTGCGGGGAACGCCTACATGCTGAGCGTGGCAAACAGTGACAGGACATATTTTCTCTGTCCCAACACAGCAAATGTAGGAATGCTCCCTGCTAACTTTACCCTGACTGCACGCATCGCGCAGCAGCAAGGAACCGCAACGGCCTATTACGGTCTGGCCTTTCGCCTGACACCTGCGCAAGATAGCAGTAATGTATCCGCTTATGTCTTTGCCATCAATGGAAACGGCACCTGCCTTTTGCTCAAGTACGATCAACACAAGGCCGATGCAGCCCCCCTTGTGTTGAAGAGTTTATCGAACGTGTCCGCCATTCACAGAAATGACGCGAACACGCTGCAAGTAACAGTACAGGGAAGTCAGTTCTCATTCAAGATCAACGATACTGCTGTACCGTTCTCTGGAGCAATAGATCAGAGTGGGACGCCTTATACAGCAGGGCAGCTTGCCTTGATGGTATCGGGTCCAGATACAACCTTCAGCGTGACATCTGTGCAATTAAGCGTTCCATAAATGTAGTCTCATAAGCGTCAAGTTAAGAAAGGGTGGGCTTGTTTCGTCGAGCCATTTCATCGCTTCCCTCAACCATTCTTAACTTGACGCCTATGGCGTTCCATAAATGTAGTCCCTACCCTGATGGAAACAGATTCTCCAAATATGTCAGTGGGAGAAAACTGGTGTAGGGGCGCGATTTATAAGCCCGTGGTCCTTCCCAGGCCGATCCAGACGGGCTTATAAATCGCGCCCCTACATTGGTCGGCAGGCGGTGGGTCGTGAAGCTATGGATACGATTTATACATGACCGTCAATTCCGTGCCAGCGGGACAAATGCTCGGCATGCGTATGCAGGTAGGCACCGGGCTGGAATAGTTTATCGTAGTATGCCAGGTCCAGGTGGTGAGTCTGGACGTACATCAGGATAAAGATAGTTGGGACAGTGGCCGGGAATTTGCCAAAGGTGTCGAAGACGTATTGGGCCTGGTGGGCGACGCAGGC
>WNGD01000185.1_pt1 | contig 59257 bp, 54 predicted proteins | sample 5400671 | NCBI WGS metagenome assembly WNGD01 (sample SAMN13153369, study PRJNA577476) | soil metagenome | isolation source: 40 cm soil or saprolite under grassland replicate 2 | place: USA:California | collected 2016-06-15 | reverse complement strand
GTCTACAAAACCAAACCAGGGCCGAAAAAGCATCGTAAACGCGCTTGAGATACTCACTATCGCTGTCATTGGTCATCCATTCCGACCCTCGTGTTCTTCACTTCAAGGTTCGGCTAGGTCTGTTTAGTTTAAACGTCAAATCCTATAGATGAGATATAAATATTTTTTCATTTGATTGTTGACCTTACGCTGGTATAGGCATTCTTCAGGCTTCTACCCAACATTTGCCTTTCATAACCTACGTTATTATTGCCCAACTGCCGATTAGCCAGTGAGGTTTTATATACACCAGGTGGCCCATTAAAGAAGGCCGTCGTATCATATTGGGCGATTGCACCGCTACCAGTTCCTGGTCTGGAAAAGACATTTGGTGATGGATTTTTATGGTTTACCTGCCAGACCTGAACGACAACCTGCAGGTCATGGTCGTCCGCGCGGAACTCAGCTCGTAAAATTGAATGTTTTAGCGCAGTATTAATTATTTCCATATCTCCTCCAACGGTTTGAATGTCGTGCACCATCTCCGAATCTGCAACGATGTAGTCGATTCGGTCCCAGTTGTTCTGCAGAGCCTGCTGGTGTAATTCTGGATCACCGGCTACATTCCAGTACACCTCTGCGTGCGGATAAGGCGCTCCATCTCCAATACCCTGACCGCCAGGCACGCGTAAATCCAGGTAAAGGTAACTGTTAATGACTATGAATGCATCATGAGGCACATGCGTGCGCATCCAACCCAGCGCCTGCTGTTGCGCCGAAGTGGGATGCTGATAGAAACGGAACTCCGTAGCCTTTATATCGTAGGGAATAATAGCCGCTATAACTATTACGAGCAGGAAGGCACGCACAACCTCGTAACGCACCAGTTTGCCAAGCCATCCCAGGATAGTATTAAGGGCTATAGCCGTATTGAGCGCGATCAGCGGAATCAACGGAATGATATAGAACGAGAGAACCTGCCCCCCGCGCACCAGCAGCAGCCAGAAAGTGATTGCAAGCAGTGAGAGTAGCAGATGCTCATCCGGTACTGACATTGCATAGCGTGACTTGCTCATCTTAAAGCGGAACGGAGGTACTAAGAGCAATAAATGTTTGCGGTTCCATAAGCCATACACCAGGTTGAAAAGTGGCGCTGCGATACCACAAACAATTAAAAAAGTATCGTTATTGAGCCAGCTGTCCCAACTATAAAGGAAGCTGCCGACGGATTGACCACGTTGGGCCTGTCCAATGAAGGTATCCCACATGCTCAAGTGAAGGTGCGAATCCCAGGGAAGATGCCAGCTATAGGGAAATAATTCGCCCTTCAAAACTGCCAGCAACACAAAACCTGAACAGATGGCTATCACGATAAAGATGAATGATACAAGTGTAAATTTGCGCTGAAATCTGGTTGTATGCAGCCAGGCTGCATAAATCATCGCTGGCAAACAGATCAGGTACACCTCCTTCGAGAGGATAGAGATGCCAAAAGTAAGAGCTGCCAGGATGATATAGAGCAGGCGGCTCTTGCTAATTACGAGGAAATAAATTGAGAGCAAGAGCCAGAACGTAGCGACGTTATCTAAGAAGATCTGGCGTTGATAGGTGTTGCTTAGCGGTGAGAATGAGAAGATCACCAGCGCTAACAGGGCAGCGCTACGGCTTCCACTCAAACGGCGCACAATCAGGTAGACCAGCAGAGCACTGCCGACCGCGTAATAGAGCATGAAAACACGACCGCTATTGAGGGCATTACCAAAGGTAAACAAACCACCGGTGAGTTGTAACCAGACGGCAATTTGCATCCACGTTAATGGCGGGTGTCCGTAACCATAGGGATACGCCGAAATTAAGCCTTGCGTAATTGCCCACGCATTCGACATATATGTCCCTTCATCCAACTCATAACGCGGGAAATTAAACATGTTATATGCATGAGCTACAAATGTACCAACCAAACCTAGAACGACAATCACTGCTTCTAACCAAGCAGGCATTGGTACGGCTCTTGTCTGCTTGGTAGTGTTCAGCGTTATCATCGGCATCAGTCGCGTTTCGCTTCCCGCGATACGCGTCTCTTGATGCGGCATCACTTTTGGCATCACCGTAGTATGCCCGCTAGGCTTGCGCAAAGGATTCTGCTTTTGTCCAGGACGATACGCAGTACGCAAGAAGAAGTTTGGACCGCGATACAGAATGATATTTCCATTTTCAATCTCCGGTGGGAGGACTTCATGCGTGCTTGTAGTTTGCAAGGAAATATCTGGTATGAGAGAGGCTTGTCCTCCTGGGACAAGCCTTGCATTTTCTCTTCGACCGCTTGGGCCGTGCGCACCGCCAGGTTGTACTTGCGATTGCTGGGCGCTTGGACGCTGCTGTTCTGGCTCTTGAGAGGTTTGCGCCTGACTATAGGAAACTTTCATGTGCCTTTCTTATCTCTATCCATTGACGATGTTGTCCTGTGAGATGTGCCCACCAATAACACTCCATTTCGTTTATCAAGCAGCGACTTTGGTGCGATGCTGTCCGATGTGCACCGTTTTCTCCCAGTTGGATGCGCCCTTCATTGCGCGGTATACTGCTCGTATAGCGCCAATGCTTAGTATCCATTGGTATGGGAAAAAGGCCAGCACCAATATCAGCGCCTCATGCCATCTCCACTTGCGCTTATGTGCCTTCAAGAACCCATGCAGTCCTGCCAGGTCTAAGAAAACCCCCAGGACAAAACAATAGAGCGGCAAGAATGTGAACATAGCAAGCCAGAGTGGGAACTTGACAAAAACAAACATCATAATTGCGACAGGCACTAGAATTGCAAACAGTGCCTGCACTTCTGGCAAAATGAGCACATAGAAAGCCAGCAAGCGCTGAGAAAGCTTTTGTAGCTTCAACCATTCCCATTTGAAAAGGATTTGTATGAAACCCTGGTTCCAACGGGTTCGCTGCTTGATGAACTGTTCGATGGTATGCGGCGTCTCTTCACGTGTGACGAATTCATCTTCGTAGATTATGCGCATACGAGCATGTGTGAGGCTAAGACGAATACCGAGATCTGCGTCTTCAGTAAGGCAATTCTCGTCCCAGCCGCCTAATTGTTCCATCAGCTCACGCCGCACAAAGACAGTATTGCCACCAAGAGGAGTCATGCCAATGCGAGCGAAGAAATGCAAGGATGATTTGTACCAGAAGAAATATTCCAGTACATTCAGGAAACAGAACCACTTTGTATTATGGTTCATGAGCTGCACACCGCTTTGCACCACATCCACATCTTCATTGAGCATAGTCGTATTGATAATATTGAGAATATCGGGATGTGGTTCGTCCTCAGCATCGAAGATTGTCACAATATCGCCCCGCGATACCTGCAATCCGAGATTCAATCCGTGCGGTTTACTAACAGGGTAATCATTATAAACGAGCAATTGCACATTTTGATCGCCTAATTCATCTATTTTAGCCTGAGCCTCGGCAATAGTGCCAGGGTCATCTTCGCGACAGATGGCGATGCTTTGCATCAGTTCTTTGGGATAGTTAAGATCATACACTTTTTGAATAGTTTCGCGGAAAACATCCTCTTCGTTCTTGGCAGGCAAAAGAATAGTAAAAGAGAGGCAAGGATCACGGTAGATAGTCGGCGCATGATTGAACCATGCATGTTCCGGCTTCTCCCAGATAAAGAGGCGTAAACGTATATTGAAGATCGCCTGAAAGATCATCAGCAAAATGATGAGTAAGTACAGTATCAAAAAGAATTGACTAATAAAGCCTATAATCACTATTCCTCCCTACAAATGAGATCTCTAACACGGAATATCGTATGCCAGTGCGTCGGTTTTGTTACCGCACACTGTTTGTTTCAAAGGATTAACGAGAGCATCGTCTGTTGTCGGTACATTGAAGCTATAAGCTTCCGCACCACCCTCACGATGCAATGTAACTAGCAGCATGCTATATGCTGCGATACTGATATCCTGCGTGTGCCAGGAACTGGTACCAAATAACTGATTCTCGGCACTCACCTCCGCGAGCTGTTTCGCACCCGATTTATTAATGAAGAGGAGACTAGCAGCCTCATGCGTGTCATCCTGGGTAGCATAGACGCTAACTGGATCATGCTGAATCTGCAAAGGGATGAGATTATGCAGCATATGTGAGAACAACTGCATTACCCGAAACATAGCCGTTTGTTGATGCGAGGCATTTGCAGTAAACAATGGATAGGGTTGCCCGACGCCCTCTGCAGAGAAATAAGCTACGAAGTCTGCCTGCTGGTTCATCAGCTCGCCGAGCGTATCGGCCCACCAGAGCGCTGCTCTTCCGCGTGTAGGCACCTGACCATTCGGGTTCGTATTGATCTCTGTTATGCCAACTGGCACATCACGTCCAAGTGCCTGGCGAACAAGCTGGCGCAATGACGGAAGCAGGTAGTTCCACTCCCCCGGGCTGCTCATTAACAGGTAGGGAGAGGTACGAGCATCGGTGAACTGATAACGATGAAATGAGACTCCGTCCAGTAGGTGAAACCCAAGTCCAGGGTTGGCTTTTTCATATTTGGCTACACCTTGTAAGAACCCCTCCATCCAGAGCGTTCCTTGTGAATCGGTTGGGCCTATGCCAACGCCATAGAACTGGCTAATCTCGGGGCCAAAGACCATGATGTTCGGGTTATTTTTATGCATGGCGATAGAGTACTGTATAAAGTCATTAACATATTCCGCAACTGTGAATGGTTTACCCGAATCAGGATTTGTGAGTCGATCTGGCTCGTTTCCCACAGACCAAAATTTAATGGGATGAATCTGCTTATTAGCAAATTGGCCTGTGCGAAGGTCGCTGTGCGGATTGCTCATGAAATCTACCCAGCGACCTGCCAGATTAGCCCTAACTTTCAGGCTTGCGAGCGCACCATTCTTGACGATGGGGCTCGATAGACGCGTCTGGACCATACCATCGGCCCCTACCTGATAGAGCAGTGTACTAAAGTCGTAGAGCTGTTCATAAGAAAGGATGTGATTCTGGAGTGGCTGATCTTCGCCCCAACTTCCACCCGGAAAGCGCAGGAGCTTGATACCCGCATTTTGTAGGCCGTTAACAATCTGTGGGCCATAGTACATGAAACCCGTATAAGGCGCGTCTATTGAATTGGTTTGCTCCTTTGGAAATACATTGACCCCAAAGAGATATGGGCTGATTGGGAAGCTTTGACGCAGATCAACAAGAGCCTGCTGTTGATCTCCAACTTTTAACACTAGCTGGTCATTGCTATCGCTTGCAACACTCATCATGCGCACAGCAGCAACAATCAGCACTACGAGCAAAAGTATGCTGACAATAGTAAATAAACGACGCCTCCCTTTTCCTTTCAATCTGTGAGAAGGAGGTGTTTGTAGTGCTGCAAGCTCCTTCCAACCCTGTATAGCCCCCTGCCCATCACTATACTGATGAACCATAGGAACTGTATTCTCCCCCACCCTGGCTCCTCCCCGGTTTACGTCGTTATTGACCGACATACAATCCTCTCCCTGCTTTGGGACAACCCCTGTGGCTGCCCACTGTACGCGAAGATAGAATCACTTTTTCAGATATATCAGGAATCTGGCGAGGCTTGCTCGCATTAGATTAACCCGCCAGAAACTTAACGTATAGAGACTTCTAACTTATCAAACTCGCGGAAATATGTATCTGTGCTAAATTGATTGTTATTAGGACAATTGTCAGTCAGAACAGGGTTGTAATTACAAAAAAATTCAACATCCAGCCAAATGCCAATCCTTTCGACGACCCTTGTCACAACGCTCTATATCGTATAGACTACTACTACTGATGACAAGATGCGTTCATTCTCTAATCGAAAATATTTGATTCCTTTTTGAAAGGTAGTTCGTGATAGTGTCTACCAGTCTGAAAGTTGTGAGTACATTTCCGTTCACTCCCACGTCTCAGGGGATTCTTAAGGAGGCAGCAGCCTCTAAGGCGGTAATTGTAACCACCTCTGATGAGCTTTCTGTCTACTTACCCGATGCAGAAATTTTATGTAGTTATACTATCCCATCTAACTGGCGCGCACTGGCACCCAACATGCGCTGGCTGCAATTCCCTGGAGCGGGCGTTGACTCCCTTGCGCCAACTGGACTGCTTGATGCTGATAGTGGCGTGATCGTGACATCAGCGTCAGGCATTCACGCGATAACTATCAGCGAATATGTTTTTGGCAGCATGCTGATGTTTAACTGGAACTGGCCACAAATGGTACGTCTCCAGGATGGGCATGTATGGGCACGCAGCGCGACGTGGTATCACCTTGGAGGACGTGAATTAGCGGGACAAACCCTGGGTATTATTGGGCTTGGCAATATTGGCCGCAGAATTGCAAAACTTGGCCATGCTTTTGGTATGACCGTGCTGGGCACCCGTCGCTCAATACCTAACCAGGGCTATCAAGTCCCGGATGTAGATCAATCCTTCACTCCAGAACAGTTGCACGAAATGTTACGACAGTGTGACTATGTTGTTATCTCTGTTCCATTGACACGAGAAACAGAGAAGTTGATTGGTGAAGCTGAATTACGAGTTATGCGCACTAACGCTTACTTGGTGAATATTGCCCGTGGTCGAGTCATAGATGAGCAGGCTCTTGTGCGAGCGTTGCGTGATGGATGGATTGCAGGCGCAGGGCTGGATGTAACTCAAGAGGAGCCGTTACCCTCTGATAACCCCCTGTATTCAATGCCAAATGTGATTCTGACGCCTCATATTTCAGGGAACAGCATTCATTACGAGACTCATCTCGCTGAACTGTTTGCTGAGAATCTCCGACGCTATCGTGCCGGTCAGCCGCTGCGGAATCAGTACGATCCCTCAAGAGGGTATTAGACAGAAAGTAGCATTTACAATCCTAATGGATTGAGGAGGAGTCTTGATTGTACCCTCTACCAGGCAGTAATGGAGGTTTGACATGTTTACAGACCTGGGACTCGTTGAAATAGTTGGTGCCGAGGCTATAGGCCAACCTGGTCAACGTCGTTTTCGTTTGTTTGCTCTTGTGCGCGATAACTCGGTGGCCTTGTGGATGGAGAAGGAGCAACTCAATAACCTCTCATTGGCACTTGACCGCGCACTGGCACAACTTTCTGAGGGACGTATCCTGCGAACAGAAGCTCAAGCTGATTCCCTACTACCCCCAAAAGGTGCCCCAGACAACTTTCCAGATAAGCCCAAATTTGAGTTCCAGGTGGGGCAACTGCGGATCAGTTACGATGAGAGGCGCAATTTATTGGTGCTGATTAGCGTTCCGCTAGAAATAGTTATGGAACCAGGTCAGGAACCTCAGGTAATTCTCCTTGAGGAGGATTCTCTCTCTTTTCGCTTTACATTGCGGCAGGCGCAAGAACTAACCAGGACGATTACGATACTTGTCAGCAGTGGAAGACCAGTATGTCCGCTCTGCGGAACACCACTCGATGGCGGTCCTCACTCATGTGTCAAGCAAAATGGTCATCGCGAGTTAGTGCAGGTGTTAGAAGATGAATTAGAGGATACTGAAAACGATGAGTAAATGCGTAGGGGCCAGATTTAGTGCGCCCACAGGGTCGGGTGGCAAACATGTCTACATACGGAAGTTTGCCAACCTCTATGGTGCGCGATAAATCTGGCCTCTATGACCTAATCGGCGCAAAGATACTTGTTCGCCTTTTGTAGATAATGCTCTTCGTTAGCCTCAATCATTAGCTTATGGAGCACAACAACATCAGCGTCAGGCAAACATTCTACAGGTTGTACACACAAACGCATTACTGCTCGGCCATTCTCGATGACCTGAACATAGCCCCTGGCACGCGGCACGCGATAAACACGCTGGGCGGTTGTAGGACTTGGAACTTCCAGATAACCACGCCACACTAGTTGACGGCATTGCTCAGGAGTCAGTACATCATGCAGAAGCCCATTCGCCCTTCGTGCAGCAGGCGACAAACTTTTGAAATATGGCTGAAAGATCAACCATACCATCGGAGAAATCGCCAGCGCTAAGACAATCCAACCCAGGGTGGTAAGCACCTGCTGATTGATCAGGATCATCCGCCAACGACTCGCGGGACAAGGACAGTTTGCTCGGCTGTTCGGTCAAATTCCTCGATGCGCTGCGCCGGTTTACCAGGATCAATCCGGAAGGCTGTTGCACCCTTGGCACGCTCCTGTGCAAAGATACGTTCCGCTTCACGGATAGCAGCAGTTGCTTCTGGATCTCCCGCCAGAACTTTCTGCTCATCCCAGGTGACACGGTCATCACCACGCCGTGACATCACCCGTAACATTCCCACAGTCGTTCCTCCTTCGTTGTCATAGCCAACCGCTGGGCACCCGCCAGGGACACCCCGACATGCTCGCAAAGATGGCTACCCACGGATACCCACCAGGGGCACCTCTAGAGATGGTTTCAAACGAACAACAGGCGATTACAAAAAAACGAACTACGTGGTAAACACAACCTGGTACCTTCCTTATTAGATTAGGCACCACTACTTAGAGACACGTCTAGCTCCGACGGTTAGTTTCGACATGGGCGAGGAAATCCGTTTGACTTCCAGCTGCCCATATGTCTATTGTAACTTGATACACGCTGATACGTCAATGGCTATGAGAACTTTTTGGATAGCAGTGATTGCGAACAGGGCGACCCTCATAAGAGCTACCCTCTTTTCTGTACTTGGTGTGCACTTAATCAGTTCTGCTTTGCGGTAACGATAGCAACAGCAGCTGTTCCAGGACCTGTGTGAGTACCGAGTGCGGCACCTAGCCGATAGATAGGAAGATCACCTGAATAAACAGTCCTGATTACCTGTGCAAGCTGCTGACCAACCTCCTCGCTTGACGCAGCAATAGAGACATATTCTACCTTGCCCATTTCTTGCAGCAATTGCGCAACTCGCACATAAGCTTTACTGCGTGTACGCGGTTGCTCTACTGGGATTACCTCGCCATCTTTCAACGAGATTATAGGCTTGACGCTTAGCATATTCCCTAGCATGGCTCTTGCGCCGCCAATACGACCACCACGTCTCACATACTCCAGTGTATCCAAGACGGCAAGAATTCGAGTGCGAGCAAGTTCGTCGAGTACTTGCGCTTTGATCTCTGGAAGGCTCAGACCCTCACGAGCTTCTTGTGCAGCACGCATAATTGCCCGTGCCATACCTACGCTTATACTTTCCGAATCGATAATCTGGATGGGAATCTTTTTAACAGTATCAGGTAGGGTATCCCGTGCAGTGCATGCGGACTGATAGGTGCCACTTAATTTCGATGAGAGGTGGATAGAGAGGATGGCATCTGCCCCTTCGTCGATGAGGTGAGTAAAAGCCTTCTGAAAAGTTGCTGGTGATGGTTGTGAGGTGCGAGGTAAAGTCTTGCTTGCTTGCAGTTTGCTATAGAAACCTGCGTTATCCAGTTCTATACCATCGAGGTAAGCATCGTCGCCAAAAAAGACGGTGAGCGGTACGATGGTAATACCAGCAGCTTTAGCCTGGTCTTGTGGAATGTCTGCAGTGCTGTCAGTGACAATACGAACAGTCATGACTTCACCTCCTATTCTGCCGAAAGAATATAGGCGTAGTGAGGTTGACCTCCATCTACGACTTCGATTTCGAGATGCGAGTATTTTTCCTTTATGCTCTTAGCCGTCTCTTCTGCCTGCTGCAGGGTTACATCCACGCCAAAATAGAGGGTGACAATTTCATAGCGATCGATATTCATACGCTGCAGCGTCTCACTTATGACATGCTCCATATCTTGTCCGGCAATTACCAGATTCCCATTCACCAAGCCGATAAAATCGCCTTCACGCACGCGCACGCTGCCAATCTGTACAGGGCGAATGGCAGTAGTGATTTCTGCGGTTTGAATGCTCTCGGCAGCTACGGTCATGGCTTTGCAATTCGTCTCAAAATCAGCTTCAAAGTTGAATCCGAGAAGAGCAGCAATGCCCTGGGGCATAGTTTCTGTTGGAACAATATAGACTTCTTTTTTAGATAAGTCGAGTACCTGGCGTGCGCTCAAGATAACGTTACTATTATTTGGCAGCAGAATTACCTGCATGGCAACCACCGCCTCGACTGCTGCGAGTAGTTCCTCAGTGCTGGGGTTCATCGTCTGCCCTCCGGGGACGATTGCGGTGACTCCTATACTTCGAAAGACCTTCTCAAATCCTGGACCGGCTACTACGGCAACAGTGGCTATGTTCTGGGCTGTAGGATGCACCTGCTCGGCAGCGTGTTCGGCCTCACTCTCCGCCGCATAGGTCAGGCTCTGCTCCTGCAAGTTTTCAATATTGATATCCAGCAAACTCCCGAGGCTCACACCATAATCCAGAATCTTGCCGGGCCTCTCAGTATGGGTGTGAACTTTGAGCATCTTCTCATCACCAGCCACAACAGTAGATACTCCACCCATATCGATAATAGTTTGACGAATGCCCTCAAGATCAAGTTTTTCACCACGCAGCAAAAAGACTACTTCGTAGCCGTACTCTTCTTCAATCGTTACACGTCCCTTTTTAACTGCTGTATCAGGAGAGGAGGTTGTAGAGCGCGTAACCGCACCAGGTATACTCGCATCGATAGCCACATTTGAAGTGGCTACCTGGCTCGCCTCTCCCCGTACATAACGCCATACTCCCTCCAGAATAGTGCAAAGCCCCTGGCCACCAGCATCGACGACGCCAGCCTGCTTGAGTGTGGGGAGCAAGTCAGGAGTGTGGGCTACGGATTGACGCGCAGCTATTATAACTTCTTGCATCAACGCCACAAGATCATCGCCGCGCTGGGCGCTCACCTGTGCTGCTTCGGCAGCTTCGCGCACAACGGTCAGGATGGTTCCCTCCACGGGTTTGATAACGGCGCGGTAGGCAAAACGTTGAGCTTCTTGTAGCGCAAGGGCAAGATCGGGAGCGGAAAATATCTGTTTCTTCTCAAGTCCTTGCGCCAGCCCACGTAAAATTTGCGAGAGAATGACGCCAGAATTTCCACGCGCACCGAGTAATGCCCCATGTGCTAACTTAGCTGAGATCACTCCCGCCGAGGTCTCTTCGCTCTTCACGATGTCATGAATGGCAGCCTGCATGGTAGCAGACATGTTGGAACCGGTATCTCCATCAGGAACGGGGAAGACATTGAGCGCGTTGATAATCTCACGGTGTTCTTCTAGCCATGCAGCACCTGCCAGGATAGCTTTTTTAAGATCCTGACCATCAAACACGCTAATGCGACGAGGGCGTTGTGACCGTACAGGCGGCGTGTACGATGTTTGTTCCTGCATAGTTAGTCGCTCCCACGGGTACTCGCCCGGTGAGGGGCGTCCCTATACTACCTTTGGTCATTGCTCATTTGATTTGAGCCCTGGCTAAGTCCTTGAACGTTAACATTGACCCGGGCTACTGGTACACCAATCATTTTTTCGATAGAGAATTTGACGCTGCTCATAATATTATGGGCGATCTCCGATATACGCAAACCATATTCCAGTGCAACATAGACTTCGACAATGATTTGATCATTGATAATACGCACCTGTACACCCTGGTTGAGATGTTCCGAAGATAGGAACACCGCCTGCCCATTATGCAGTCGAGGCGAAGTGATACCAACAACGCCATAGCACTGGCTGATGGCCTGGACAGCAATAGTGTGAATGGCATTGGGTAGGACTTCTATCTTACCTAGAGGGCGCGACCCGTGTTGTGGCTGGACGGGAGGTGTTTTTGGCATGTGCATGTCTTCTTCTCTTTGATATCCATCTCGTTAACGGCGCGGCGCATCTAGGTCTTAGTCAGGTGGAAACACTGCTGCACTGTACTTATCCACTCTGCCAATGACATTCACGCATCTAGCATCGCTCAAGTAGAACGAAAGGCAGCTATCGCTTCGCGGCCATCCACCTGCGAGGCTTGTGTGCTACGCACTCAGGCGAGATGACAAGTAGTCTTCATATTCGGTCGCTCTTGCCAAAATGAGCAACATCATGATATACTCGCATAGCGTGTTCAGGTTCTCTTTATGATTCACCAAGAAGATAGCTTTTCATCGAGATGAAAATTAAGATGAAAAGAGATTGAAACATATGCAGTATATCAGAGGCAAGCTTGATTATCAAGGGACGCCTAGAGCTTGAGCAGCTTAGCTAAACCCGAAATAAAATAGAAAAATAGAGAGGAAGAGTCATATGTCAGGTCGTTGTGAAATATGCGAACGCAAGCCGATGCATGGCAATAATGTAAATTTCTCACAAAAACGCACACGTCGCCGCTTTATGTTGAATGTGCACCGTCGTCGTATTGAAATCAATGGCGTTAAGCGCCCAGTAAATATCTGTACCCGTTGCTTGAGAAACATGAGTAAGTTGCCGAAATCCAGGTAATAATATTGGGGAACACCCCTAACCCCTGCATAGGGGGCTAACGTGCCGAGTCCTTCAGACTCTGTGCCCCCTATCAACCCCCTTACGATCCTTTTCAAATCGCGTACGCAATTGTCCACATGCTGCTGCGATGTCATCCCCACGCTCCGCACGAACACTGTTGCTCACACCATGCTCAAAAAGGATGTTGCGGAAGGCGCGAATAGCTTCACCACTGGGTGGCCGATAATCAGCAGAGGTTGCATTGACTGGTATACAATTGACATGGGCGAACTGCCTGAGAGACGCAAGTAACTCGCCTAGTTGATGGGCGTACTCTGCCGTATCGTTTACGCCAGCAAGCAGTACGTACTCAAATGTCACCTGTCGCCCAGTGGCAGCGATATAGTCCTTGCAGGCGGCAAGCAGTTCCTTTAAAGGATACTTCTTATTAACTGGCATAGTCCGGCTACGTAGCTCATCGGTTGGGGCATGCAGGGAAATGGCCAGATTTAACTGCAACGGCTCCTGGCAAAGCTTGCGAATAGCCGGAACCAGCCCCACCGTTGAAACGGTCATATGTCGTGCGCCTAGATTAAAGCCATCAGCACTATTCAATATGCGCAGAGCCTGCATCACATTGTCATAATTATGCAAAGGCTCGCCCATACCCATCAAAACAATGTTCGTGATGTGATCAATGGGAACACTGCCAGGAATCCCTTTCGCGGCCCATGGTACGGCCCTCAACTGGCGGGCAAAGAAGAGGACCTGGGCTACAATCTCTCCCGCGCTCAGATGACGATCAAAGCCCATCTGACCTGTTGCACAGAAGGTACAGCCATAAGCGCAACCCGCCTGTGTAGACACACAGACTGTAGCCCTGGCACCCCTTGCGGGTGCCACTACATTTCCAGATAACGAGACGTGTAGGGGCGACCCTTGCGGTCGCCCTGGCACCTTTGCGCGTGCGCTGCTAGCACCAATAGGTGGATAGAGCATCAGCACTGACTCGATCAGCTTCCCATCACTCAGTTCCAACAAGATTTTGCGCGTGCGGTCGTCTTTTGAATACAGTTCACTCCGTACAACCATTGGCCCTATGCTGGCTTCTTGCGCAAGTCGGCTGCGTAGTGCCTGTGGCAGATTGGTCATCGCAGAGAAATCAGTGACGAGGTGCTGGTAGAGCCAGCTATAGAGCTGTTTCGCACGAAAAGGCGCTTCTCCGCGCTCCACGAACCACTGCTGCATCTGTGGCAGAGTAAGGCTGAGCAGATCGGTTTTTTTTATTTTGTCGGCGTTGGGCGTCGTAATCGTCATGATAGACATGCCTTCATTATAGCACGTTTAGCACCCGGATTGATTGGGAACGCGACTCTCAATTTCTCAATAGAAAATCTGAAAAGCAGAAACATTGATAGCGTTTGTATCAACTGTTGCACATATTATGTTCCGTATGCTATAATCCGCATGGTAGATTTATGAGAGACGACAGACGGGATCATTCGGATGAAAAAAAAACCACCGCCCTCTGTTTTGGAATCGCTGGCGTTAGTGGGGCAACTAGGCTTCACCATAGCTGTTCCCTTGGCTCTTGGTGCTTTTCTAGGAAATTACCTTGATGGCATTACACACCAGAAAATTTTATTTTTGCTGCTCGGGCTGCTGCTTGGCCTTATCGTGGGAATATATGGAGCGTACCGTTTATTTTCACGCCTTTTCTAAACTAGATAGGATAGACGGAGCCACCAATAACGAAACAGACCTGGCAGAGCGCAGTGCGTAGGAGGATACCGCGTGCTCTGGAAACTTCAGCCAATACAAATTCAGCCAGAAGTGATCTTCTATATATTTGGTTTGCCGGTTACCAACACGCTCATTGGTACCTGGATATCAATCATCGTTTTGCTCTTACTCTTCTACTTCGGTACCCGCAAACGTGATCTGATTCCGTCGGGTATACAAAATGCCCTTGAGTGGATCATAGAATACTTGCTAAACCTGACAGAGAGCGTAGCTGGAAAAGTAAAGGCAAAGAAGTTTTTCCCACTCGTTGCGACTTTTTTCATCTTTATTCTGTTCTGTAACTTACTGGATGTCTTCCCTGGCGTAGATACCATTGGAACGGTGAACCTGGAAGCAATCAAGGTAGCACATCTCAGCCCACCAACAAGCTTCTTCCTGGTAGGTGAATACTCCAACAAGCTTATCCCCTGGGTTCGTCCCGGGACAAGCGACCTCAATCTCACATTAGCAATGGCGCTTGTTTCTGTAATTGTCACCCAGATCTTCGGTTTTTATACGTTGGGAGCAAAACAGCATCTGAGTAAGTATTTCAACTTTAAAGCCCTGTTTACACATGGCTTCCAGGGGCCTATCGAGTTCTTCGTAGGCCTGATTGAGATCGTGACAGAGCTATCTCGCATTCTTTCATTCTCTTTCCGTCTCTTTGGCAATATCTTTGCTGGTAGCGCCGTGCTGGCTGTCTTCGCCTTCATTCTGCCGTTCTTTGCAGATGCAATCTTTATCCCGCTAGAGCTCTTTGTTGCCTTTGTACAAGCGCTTATCTTCGCTCTGCTGACACTCGTCTTCCTGGAAATTGCTACCACCAGCCATGAGCACGATGAGGAAGAGACCGAAAAGGAAGCACTTCAGGAATATAGGCAGCATGAGGCAGAAAAAGAGGCGGTGGCAGCTAGGTAAGATAGAACATTCGTTATTCTCAATAATTGCTACGCGCAGATCATTACTGCGATTGCATAAATTGACATCGACCAATAAATAAAAGGGGTTCCCTTAAGGAGGTTTTCATCGTGACTTCACTTGCTATAGCACTGGCAATAGGTTTGGGAGCTATCGGTCCTGGACTCGGTATCGGTATCGCCGCAGGTCAGGCCTTCAATGCGATTGGCCGCAACCCGGAAGCAGAACCACTGATCCGTATCAACATGTTCATCGGTCTGGCTTTCGCTGAAGCCATCGCTATTTATGCGCTCGTTATCGCCTTCGTGCTCACTGGTAGACCGTGATCTCCTTCGTATTCAGTGGTAGATAGTCTTCACTGCAATGCATGATAGGATACTCCACTCCAGTGTACCCACTATGCTACAGTGGAAGCGTGACAGCCCATCCATCATAGGAAATGCCCGATGGTTACCAGGAGCAGGGCTGGCTACATACAGTGTCGTATACCTCTGACGAAAGGAGGCGCAGACAGAATGAATCTATTAAGCGGGTTCGGCATTAATTTATGGGCTTTCCTCTCGCAACTTGTCAGCTTTGGCATCGTTTTTCTCATCCTCTGGAGATGGGGATTCCCGGTTGTTCTCAGGATGCTCGAAAAGCGGCAAGCCGTGATTCGTGAAGGCATTGAGAATGCAGAACGAGCTAAACGCGACCTTGAGGAGGCAACTGCACGTGCTGAGCAGCTAATGCGTGATGCACGCATTCAATCGCAGGAGACTATTGCCCAGGCTTCGCAACTAGCTGAGAAGGAGGCTAACCGTATCCAGGAAGAGGCTTTCGCTCGTGCAGCTCAGATTGAACAGCAACAGGTGGCTCGTATCCAGCAAGAGGCAGCCCGCGCTCGTGCTGAACTCAGTCGCCTAGTCGTCAATCTTTCGATTAGTGCCGCCAGCAAAGTCATCAGTAAGTCGGTCGATACTACGGATAACCGCCGTTTGGTGGAAGAGTTCGTTAACGCGAGCGAGACAAAGGAACAGTAATGCTTAAAGGAGCGATAGCACGCCGCTACGCAGGGGCAATCTTCGATATTGGGCTCAAGCAAAATACGCTCGATAGTACCCTTGCTGACGTGCAAGAGATAGCCAAACTGTTTTCTAATCGCAAGCTGGCTTACCTTCTGCGCGAGCCGAATATCCCTGTGCAGCGCAAAGAGACAGCTATACGCCAGGCGCTGGCGTCGAGGGTGCTGCCTACGTCGCTCAATCTCGCATTGTTGGTCGTCCAGCGCGGGCTGGTCGATCTCATGCCGAACATTGCTAGTGAACTTAATCAGCTTGTACTCGATCACAAGAACGAGGCAATTGCAGAAGTTACTACGGCAACCCAGATGGATGCAAAGCAGCAGGGCCTTGTACAGCAGGCGTTAGAACGTATGACTGGTAAAACTATTCTGATGGAGACCAGGGTTCAACCGAGTATCCTAGGAGGAGTGGTAGCCCGGGTAGGTGATCAAGTGATCGATGGGAGCGTAGAACGCCGCCTAAAGTTGCTGCGACAACAGTTACTAACAGGCGTCTCTACAGCCAGCATTGATTTTTTCGCTGGAGCTGGCAAAGAAGAGCCTCAACCTTCAAGCGATGGCTCTCGACCTGCTTACCAGCCTCAGGCATGAGATCAAACCCGGCAGTAGGACTATAGTCTAATGTTGTTTGTCTTTTGTGTTCAGGATAAATACAGTTCTCTTAGGTACATATTAGTCGGTACCACAGGGTACTATGTAGATTGGGTAGTTTTTACATACTGACCCGATGTGCAAGTTTTTCTCACGCCGCCTGTGGCGGCTCCTCTCGCGAGGGGGGTTTGCGGGGCACCCGCACCCGGCAGGAGGGCTCGCCGCCCTCCTGCACCTCCCGCCAAAAAAACTTGCACACGGGGTTAGCTAAGGAAGGCAGGAACGACGATGGCATCTTGGGCTGATGAAATCAGTGCCATCATAGAAAAAAACATCGCAGGGTTCGAGGCGAGCGAGACCGCCATGGCAAGCGTCGGTACTGTGATCGCAGTGCAGGACGGTATCGCTCGTGTCTATGGCCTGCAAGACGTGAAATATCTAGAGTTGGTAGAATTTCCGCGCACCGGGATCATGGGCATGGCGTTTAACCTCGAAGAAGAGACAGTCAGCTGTACGATCCTGGGTGACTATACACATCTTCGGGAAGACGATGAAGTGCGCACTACAGGGCGCGTTATCGCGGTACCAGTTGGTGACGCGTTGATTGGTCGCGTGGTGAACCCGCTGGGGGAGCCGTTGGACGATAAAGGACCTATTGTTACAGACAAGTATCGCCCGGTAGAGCGAGTGGCTCCTGGTGTGATTACGCGCCAATCGGTAAATACGCCTGTACAGACTGGCATCAAGGCGATCGACAGCATGATCCCCATTGGGCGCGGCCAACGCGAATTAATTATCGGCGACCGTCAGACAGGTAAAACAGCGATTGCAATCGATACGATCATTAACCAGCAGGGCAAAAATCTACTGTGTATCTACGTAGCAATTGGTCAGAAAAACTCTTCGGTAGCACGTACCCATGCCATCCTGGAGCAACACGAGGCGATGGAGCATACCATCATGATAGTAGCAGGAGCCTCTGAGCCAGCTCCCTTGAAATACCTTGCGCCCTACGCGGGCTGTGCGATGGGCGAGGAATTCATGGAGTCTGGGCGAGATGCGCTTATCATCTATGATGACCTGACGAAACATGCCGAGGCCTATCGCAACATTTCGTTGATCATTCGCCGTCCTCCCGGACGCGAAGCGTATCCAGGCGATGTCTTCTACCTGCATTCGCGCCTGCTGGAACGCGCAGCCCGCTTGAACGATGATTACGGTGGAGGTTCATTGACCGCACTGCCGATTATCGAAACGAAGGCGAACGACATTACTGCGTATATTCCAACCAACGTGATTTCGATCACCGATGGACAGATCTTCCTTGAGACAGACCTGTTTAACGCGGGTCAGCGACCAGCCGTAAACGTGGGTCTCTCAGTCTCGCGTGTGGGTAGCAGCGCACAGACTCGCGGTATGCGCCAGGTTGCTGGATCACTGCGTCTCGACCTCGCGCAGTTCCGCGAACTCGCGGCATTTGCGCAATTCTCATCTGACCTGGATAAGGCGACGCAGAGCCGTATTGATCGTGGACGCCGCTTGACCGAAATACTCAAGCAGCCACAATATGCGCCGGTCCCCGTGGAGAAGCAGGTCATGATTATCTACGCGGCGACCAATGGTTATCTTGATGATGTACCCGTGGACCTAGTCTCCGGCTGGGAGAATGCGTTCTACCGCTTTATGGACACGAGTCATCCCGAGATAGGTGAGGAGATCATCGAGAAATCGGTCAAGGTGCGAGATAAGATGTCAGATGACCTGCTGAAACGCTTGAATGCTGCTATTGAAGAGTTTAAGAATACAGCGGCGCCGCGCTAGGAGGTGTGAAAGGAGGCTGATGAATGCCATCAACCAGAGAAATTAGGCGGCGCATCAAGTCGGTGAAAAATATAGCTCAGGTCACTAGAACCATGCAGATGGTGGCAAGTAGCAAGATGCGCAGGGCGCAGGAGCGTGTCCAGCAATCACGCCCTTACTCTGAGCAACTGCGGGAGCTCGTCTCACGTCTTGCCAGGGTGACAGGCGAGGAGGTGGGGGGAGAGATTGCTTTGCTTAAGCAGCGCCCGGTGCGCAGGATCGGGTTCGTGGTCATAACACCAGATCGTGGCCTGTGTGGAGCACTGCCTAGCAACATCAATCGCAAAGCCGCCACCACCTCCATCGAGGAGCAGAGGCGATTCGCGGAACAGGGAGAACGACCTGCGGTAGACTACGTGGTAGTCGGCCGCAAGGCACGCGATTTCGTAATGCGTAATCAGCTGCACTTAATTGCTGAGTTTACGAACTACGGCGATAGGCCTTCGTTAATGGATGCGACAGCTATCGCGCAGGTCGCTGTGGACGCTTTCCTAAAAGGGGAAGTGGATGTTGTCTACCTGGTCTATGCCAAATTTATCAGCACTGTGAACCAGCAGCCGACCGTCATACAATTGCTGCCAGTTCAACCACCCATTGAGCAAAGCGGGGAGAGTATTACTGTCGAGTACATCTATGAACCAGATGCGGCAAGCATCTACCAGGCATTGCTACCCCGTTACGTGGATGTGCAGGTCTACCAGGCGATGCTGGAGGCAGTAGCCAGCGAACAATCGGCTCGCATGGTGGCTATGAAGAATGCCACGGACAATGCGAACGACCTAATTCAAGATTTGACCCTTACCTATAATAAGGCTCGCCAGGCGAGTATTACAACCCAAATTCTGGAGGTTGTGGCTGGCGGAGAGGCTTAGTAGGAGAAAATATATGGCAACAACACAAACAGGCACAAAAGGAAAAATTGTGCAGGTGCTAGGAGCTGTGGTGGATGTTGAGTTTCCACAAGACCAACTACCAGAAATCTTCAATGAGTTGCACACCAGAGCGGAGGGGGCTGAGCAGGACCTTTCACTCGAGGTTGAGCAGCATCTGGGCAATAACTGGGTGCGCTGCTTGGCTATGGGTCCGACCGATGGCCTTCAGCGGGGTATCGAAGCGATTGACATGGGAGCGCCAATCTCTGTTGCAGGGGGACCAAAGACGCTGGGACGCATCTTTAATGTACTAGGACAGGCGGTGGATAACAAACCGGAAGTGACGGACGCGCCGCGCCTGCCGATCCACAGACCAGCTCCTGACCTGGAAGACCAGGCATCAACAATTGAGGTTTTCGAGACGGGTATTAAAGTCATCGACCTGATCTGCCCTTTCATGAAAGGGGGCAAGGTAGGAGCATTTGGTGGCGCCGGTGTAGGCAAGACGGTTATCATTCAAGAATTGATCAACAACATCGCGAAGGGGCATGGCGGCTATAGCGTTTTTGGGGGCGTGGGCGAGCGCACCCGCGAGGGCAATGACCTCTACCATGAAATGCAGGAAGCGAAGGTTATCGACCGCCTGGCGATGGTGTTTGGACAGATGAATGAACCTCCGGGTTCGCGCCTGCGAGTGGCTCTGAGTGCTCTGGCGATTGCGGAGTACTTCCGCGATGAAGAGGGCAAAGATGTGCTGCTCTTCATCGATAATATCTTCCGCTTTACGCAGGCTGGCGCTGAAGTGTCTGCGCTGTTGGGACGCATGCCCTCGGCAGTAGGATATCAGCCGAACCTGGCAGAGGAGATGGGCGAACTACAAGAGCGCATTACCTCAACGAAGAAGGGTTCGGTTACCTCGATGCAGGCGGTATATGTGCCTGCTGACGACTACACCGACCCGGCTCCCGCCACAACATTCGCGCACCTGGACTCGACGCTTGTGCTGGAACGTGCAATCTTTGAACAGGGCATCTACCCGGCAATCGATCCCCTGGCCTCTACGAGCCGTATTCTCGATGCCAACATTGTCGGGCAGGAACACTATGACGTAGCACGTGGCGTGCAGAAGGTGCTACAGCGCTACAAAGACCTGCAAGATATCATTGCTATCCTGGGTATTGAGGAGTTACCGGACGAGGATAAGCTAACGGTAGCGCGAGCACGTAAGTTACAGCGCTTCTTCTCACAGCCATTTACGGTAGCAACGGTTTTCACCGGTCTCGAGGGAAAATATGTGCCAGTAAAGGAAACGGTTCGTGGCTTTAAAGAGATTCTCGAAGGCAAGCATGACCAGATACGTGAGGACTTTTTCTATATGAAAGGTACGATCGACGAGGTAGTAGAGAGCTACGAGAAAGAGATGCAGAAGGGGTAGACGATGGCCACACGCACGACGATGCATGTCGAGGTGGTGACTGCCGAGCGCGAACTCTACAGTGGTGAGGCCGATGCGGTGATCGCCCCCGGCTCAGAGGGGCAGCTAGGCATTCTACCAAGGCATGCGGCCCTCCTGACGACGCTCAAAGTTGGAGAGATGCTGATCAAGCTAGGCGAAGCTGAGGAACCATTCTTTGTATCTGGCGGCTTCCTCGAGGTGTCTAATAACAGGGTGACCGTGCTGGCGGAAACTGCAGAACGCGCAGAGGAGATAGACCAGGCACGTGCTGAAGCTGCCCGCCGCCAAGCCCAGGAGCGTTTGCAACAGGCACAATCGGATGTCGAACGCGCAGAACTGGAGGGTGCTCTTGAGCGTGCTGTAGCACGTCTACGCATAACCGAAATCGCTCGCCGAAGAGGTGGCCGGCGCATCCAGATGCCCCCCTCGGAAATGTAGTAGATATTCATTTACTGAGATAATCGACCCCGTGAGGCTTGAAGCCTCACGGGGTCGATTATCTCAGAATTAGAAATCTCCGCCACCTCCACCGCCAAAATCCCCACCACCTCCGCCGCCAAAGTCACCGCCACCTCCGCCAAAATCTCCACCACCTCCACCACCAAAATCTCCGCCACCTCCGCCGAAGTCTCCACCATCTCCACTACCAAAGTCTCCACTGCCGCCAGCCCAACCTCCATCACCCTGGCCCTGCTCATGGGCTTCGCGTTCGCCTGCCTCTTTGCCTAGCTCATAGCCCAGGAACCCGCCAGCGGCAGCACCCAGGCCACCAGCAGCCCAGGGATTCATACCAGGCCCTTGATTATAACCGGGTCCGTAATAGTTTGGCGGATATCCCTGATTAAATGGAGGCACTTGGTTATACGGCTGTTGATACACTGGACGTCGACCAAATCCTCCAACTCCAAGTCGCCTGCGCATGAAGAAACCAAAGAGCAGGATCGCACCCAGTATTATCAAGCCAACAATACAAAGCGTTCCGAGCACGCCGGAAAAGATTCCACCGCCAGATGGACCAACCGAGGTCCCCAATGAATTTCGTAAAGAATCAATTGTCGCAACCGTTGCACCTGTATAATCACCGTTGCCGTAATTGCTTGCGAAGGTGCTCACGGCACTGCTGATCTGACTGCTCGACAACGGTACATTCGCGCCTCTAACGATTGCTAAGTGATGATGTACCGTATCCACAGCCATCACGATCAAATTGGGGTTGTTGCCAAGTTTTGCACGCGTGGCATTGTCAAATTGCGACTTCGATCCTTCAAAGGTATTTACCGTATAGATGTCCATCGAATATGGGAGACTCGAGGCCTCGCTCTGCACTTTGTTCTGGTCCAGGACTCCTGCGTTATCATTCACGTGAACAGTGGCATTACCCCCTCCACTACCACATGCGCTGACCAGCAAGAGGAAGAACACTGCAACGATAGCCAGAAAGCCTTTCTTAAGCCACCGTGTTCGGGATTGTATATTTACGCTCATCTAAGCAACTCTTCTTTCTCTCTCTGTAGCAACTAAACGACAAGCAAAATTACATACTACATACTTCTACGATTAACTACCCCGATTTGTTCTATTCTGCAGCTGGTAAAAATACCGAAAATAAGAGCTTCTGCTTTGCTTCCACTATTCTCCTATTTTGCTAGGGCACAGCATTCAGCGAGTATTGCAATGAGCGAATAGGGGCAAAGATTCCCTCAATCATCCATACCTTGATTTTAACACGAAACCCGTCTTTTGACGTGGATAGCGTGATACAATAAAATCCGGCGATCACCAGGGATCGCTCCTCACTTAGACGAAGATACTAAATGAGGACATCTGCCGGAGTCCAGTCTTGTCTTCCGGCTTTCAGATGGAGCGAGAACACGAATGAATACAACACCCAGGAGGCGACCGCGCCCATTTGTGCTGATTGTTATGGATGGGTGGGGCATCAACCCACGTAAGGAGGGCAACGCCATCGCCCTGGCACGAACCCCCAGTATTGATAAGCTAGCACGTGATTGGCCACATACATCGATAAGAACCTCTGGAGAAGCGGTGGGTCTGCCGGAGGGACAGATGGGCAATTCTGAGGTGGGACACCAGAACATTGGGGCTGGTAAGCGAGTGCTGCAAGACTATACACGCGTGAATGAGTCTATCAAAAATGGCTCTTTTTTTCAAAACCCAGCACTACTAAAGGCGGTTGAGCACGTTAAGAAGAATGGGTCACAACTGCATATTTGTGGTCTGTTAGGCAATGGAGGAGTACATGCACATGAGACACACTTAGAGGCACTACTGCAGTTGGCCCATGTCCATGATATTGAATATGTTTACATCCACAGCTTTACTGATGGTCGCGATACTTCGCCTACAGGGGGAGTTGAGTTCATGCGCTATCTCCAGGCCCATACACGTGAAATTGGTGGGGAACACGCCGCGAAGGTAGCAACAGTGAGCGGCCGGTATTATGCGATGGATCGGGATAATCGCTGGGATCGTACAGCGATGACATATTTCGCGATGACTCGTGGCGAGGGTGTGCGTGCAGCTTCGGCAACGCGCGCTATTGAGCAATCTTACGAGCAGGGCGTCACGGATGAATTTATAGTGCCGACAGTAGTGATGGAAGATCAGCAACCAGTCGCAGTGGTGAAGGCAGGTGATGCATTGATTCACTATAATTTCCGTCCTGACCGCGCCCGTCAACTGACAAAGGCATTCGTGATGAAAGAACTGCCTCCGCAGGCGCAAGGGAAATTTGACAGGGGGCCACGGCTGGAGAATCTACAGTATGTGATGATGACAGAATACGAGGAGGGACTTGACGCACAAGTGGCTTTCCGCGCTGACGCGGTCGATATGCCGCTAGCGCGAGTGATTTCGGAGCAGGGATTACGGCAGTTCCATACAGCTGAGACTGAGAAATACGCGCATGTGACCTATTTTATTAATGGCCGGCGCGAGATACCGTTCCCAGGGGAGGAGCGATTACTTGTGCCATCACCCAAAGTGCCGACATATGATCTGCAACCGGAGATGAGCGCTGCAGGAGTAACGGATACAGCAGTAGAACATATCCGCAGCGGGGAATATGACCTGGTAATCATGAATTATGCAAATGCGGATATGGTTGGGCATACGGGTGTATTGGAGGCTGGAATTAAGGCAGTGGAGACTGTCGATATAGGGGTGGGACGTGTGGTGGAGGCTACCCTTGCAGTGGGCGGTGGACTGTTGATTACTGCTGATCACGGCAACGCCGAACAGCTAATTGAATACGATACTGGAAAACCGTTTACGGCACATACGACGTATCCTGTACCGCTGTACCTGGTCGTACCACAATTGGCGCGCGTGCGCTTGCGCGGCGATGGCATTCTAGCCGACGTGGCACCAACAATCCTGGACGTGTTACATATTCCGCAACCAAGGGATATGACGGGACGAACATTGATTCTACATAATCAAAGATGAGCAGGTTATCCACATATTCAGAGACGTTATGTGGATAACTATCCATGAGTGTGGATAAGGAGCGAGAAATGCAGGGTGATTCGCCAGAATTGCTCCTAACATATTACGAGCATAAACGGCATTTTAATGTGTATGGTAGGGGAAATCCAGGTGTGCGCTTTCCGCCGCACTGGATTGCCGATTCTTTGTCACGCTAGCGAATAGGTCATGGCTATGCCGCCACCCGTAGCGCGATTGTCACGGTCACCTCAACAATTTATCGGTGCTGTCTACCCGCAAAGTTATCCGACATCTTAGGCTCCAATGACCTGCATCCATTGTAATAGACGGGCATGGCGCTCTGTTTCATCTGTGGGGAAAACAAGTGGCCTGCCTCTTGCGTCGATCACAAGGCCCACTAATCCGCCATCGATCTCTTCAGCAGCACGCGCACGCTCACCACGGCCAAGGCCGACATCAACAGTGGGAGCTGGATAGAGCGTGAGCAATGCCTGCTCATTGATATGCAGTGGAATGATTTCGATAGATCCAGTCATGACTTCGGCGGTCACTTGTCGTCCATTAGCGTACTCGACGCCAACACGGATGGCAACCTGGCCTTGAGGCAACTCGCCAAACGGTATAACACAGGTCCCAAGACGATGCATAACCGCGTCATTCTCGTTGACCTGTACGGCGGCGATAGGAGCCACTGTAGCAACTGCGCCAAGTTGTGAAATAAGCATCGTACGATCCAAAACCATTGAGGTAACCCCACGTGGTTGAAGCGCATCAAGCAACATGAGCGCTGCTTGCCCAAATTTAGGTGCGTGAGCCAAAATGCCTCCTGTAGCCAGGATCAAATCGGCATCAAACTGTTCGAAGTGACGATGTTTAACTGATTCGATGGTGAGAATAATAGCTTCTCGCGCAAATGCCTGCCCTATCTGGAGGTCACGTAGACTTATTGGTATAACCTGAGGATGCAGTACACGGTTGAGAACATACTGCCTCAATTCACCTTCTGTGATGCTAAATGGCAACCAACGAGCTACACGCTGGGGTCCGGCTTTTTCCAGGACGGTACCGAGACTAGGACCTACTCCTACCCCAGTGTTCACAAGCGGTATGAACTCTCCGCGCTCACCTGCCATTATGATGGTAGTAGTAGTTCCTCCAACATCCACCGCTGTTACATTCATGGCATAATGTTGGGCCAGAAAACGTACCAGGCTACTCAATGAGCTGGCGGTAGCAACAGGCGATGAACTCGACCAAGACAGCATTCTATCGAAACCAGGAACACGATGTATGACATCACGCTCATAAAGTGCAGTAGCGGCCATGCTGGTTGGTCCTAGTTGCTCCTGGGAGGTAAGCGTTTCAACACGAGTGACTTCAGCGTAGCCATTTAGCATACTCTTCACGGCTTCAACAAACTGAGGAGCACCTGCATAGAGGACAGGGAGCCGATGCATACCGGTATTGTTCTGCGCAACCCGGTCAGAAGTGCTTCCATTCTGATAGTTATTAAGTTCTTGTACAGCATTTATAATCAATTGGCACGCTTCTTGGAGCGGTGTAGGGCCAGCAGAGCTATCTGCCAGACCAACAATCAATGCAGCGTGTGGCTGAAGTTCTCGTATTCGTTCTAGCTGGCGTTCCCATTCTAAATCTATACGCTCCGGAGTCCATTGTCCCTGGTTGCCTGGAGATGCAGAATCCTGAGTGCCAGGACCCACTGATAACGAGTTGGTCCTGGCAGTCGCTAGGAAAGAAGGAGCAGGTAAAGTATATGTTTCAGCATATAAACCGGAAACTGCCTGAGCTGTAAGTTCTGCAAGCGTCGAACTTACAGCGCCCACTACAATAAGGCGAATTGGACCTCCAGCACTAATCGTTGCAACGAACAGGTCAATTCCATCACCTGTCGGCTGCGGTGGTGAGATTATGCGTCTGTTGGTAATGAAATGACGGCCAGTTATAAATTCGATCTCATTGATCGCCTGGATAAGGCCATTAGTGATATCTTGATACGGAGCGGCAACTGTCGTGGGCGCTTCACCTCGTGCCATCAGACGATATTGTCCCTCTACAAGGCCTAGCAGTGAGACTTTCGTGAATACAGTACCGCAATCAGCAACCAGTATTGAACTGGCTGATGCCGGGGGGTGGCTGCCAGTCGGACTTTGTCCTTCCCCAAGATAGGTTTCTGTATACATATACTCTATCCCTTTTTTCTTTCTGCCACAGGCACGAAAGATCTTTTCGGTTAGAAGTCTCTCAGACTCTCTTGCCACCAGGGTATGCTCCTACCCTACCAAAGGCGTTGGGGGTATGCTGCAGCTATTATCCTCCCTGGATACAGTAGCGCCAGGTCTTAATTAAGTGAACCAGCTGCGGATGGTTTCAATAAATCCACGTTTAGCCGGTTTTGAAACCGGCGCATTCGTGCTCGATTTCTGATCAGTCATAGGAGGCTGAGGTGGCATGTTCTGTCCATAAGCTGGTGGCTGCTGTGCCATGCCTGGCTGACTGCCCATCGGGAAAGCTCCAGATCCCACATACCCTCCCGGTGGGTATGTCCCCTGTTGTCCAACCGGATACCCAGTGGGATTATACATTTGTACCGGTGGCACACCACCGTGTCCTGATGGTTGAGGTGCATTCCATTGCGCCACTACGGGGGATTGAGTTTGCCCACCCTGAAATTCCTGTGAATATGCCATGGTATTCTGAGTGGAAGAGTTCCATTGGGTTCCTGCAGATGGGAAATAGGGAGCAGACGAGGCTACACCTAGCATCGATGAAAAGACATTTGCAGCTACTTCACTCTGTTCGTGAGGCGCCATTTCGGCACGAGGACGGCTTGGAACTCGCGCGCCTTCAACACGAGGAACAGCAGCATTCGAAAGAGGACGAACATTTTCCGATGGCGGCATGCCTGCTTGTTGTTGAGTTTCTGAGGAGCGCAGCCAGCTGGGGAGCGCATTCGTATCAATTAAAGATGCGCCCGTGAGACCGCCACTCCCAATCGGGATTTGCCCCGACTGGCCAGGAGAATTCGCTTGCATCTGATCAGGTCGACGCTGTACAGGCTCACCTTCACGAAGCCAAGTAGGTAATGAGTTCACATCAACCAGCGAAGACGCAGACAAACCAGGCTGGCTGCCTTGCGGAACACCATCAGCAGGAAATCCCCCGTGTTGCCCAGGCTGGCTAGATTGTCCACCCATCCAATCAGGTAGGTCTTCCGGCTGGATCAAACTTGCAGCGGAAAAACTCCCTTGTCCCTGGACATTGTGTGTAACAAACGTTGATTCCCCAGTCGCCTGTGGACCTCGCTGATTTCCCTGCACCCATGAAGGTAGAGATTGTTCATCGATCAGTGAACTGGCGGGAAATCCTTTTGGAGGTATGATTCCGCTATCTGTATTAGGGGCGGACATCGCAGCGGATCGCCATGCAGGGTACTTGCCTGAATTACCTTTTTCCGCCATCTCAGTATTCTCTGGACGCATCCAACTAGGCAAAGCTCCTTCATCAATGAGGTCGGCTGTAGAGAAAAACGATTGCCCACTGACAGGAGAGTTGGGGCGCTCACTAACTCGCAATGACTCGAGCCATGCCGGCAATTCGGACTGCTCTTGTGCACCTCTTCGTGATTCTGCTTCTCCCCGATTAGCGCTAGACAAGGGCATCCCGCAGCGCTGGCAATACGCCAGACTAGCCAGTACCAATTCACCACAACTCTTACACGTGATCACCATAGCTCCTCACTTTCGCCGGGTGGCCATAGGCTTGTTCATTCATACGATTAACGCAGTGTATCACTCTTTGTTTTACTTGACAATGACTACAAGGTCACGATGAAACATATTGCTATGATACAATATGCACTTTACAAAGTTTCCAAAAGTACTAGGTGCAAGAGATATGCATACAGACTGAAAGGGCTTTCGAGCCCTAAGCGCCTGACTCTCCTTGCCTCTTTCAATAGCTTTCACTAAAATAGAACTGGTAATATGGGTTTTCTGTAACAAATTACCCCATATTTCCTTAGAGGTACCAGGTATGTTTGGAATATTACTGACGCTGTTCTCATGCAAAAGTCATATATGTACGAAACCAGAAACAACAAATAAGGGTCAACGATTGCTGCTTGGCCTACTCTTCAGTAGCAGTATAGCTTTTCTAGCTTATCGCCGCCGTTTTTTGAATAAGAGCGGTGCTGTTGGAGCCATCACCAGCGGCACAACCATTTTTGGCATGGGTGGTTGGCCTTGGGGTCTTTCTCTGATTTATTTTTTTGTTTCATCCAGTCTGCTCTCGCATTTTCGAGAGCGAGACAAAGCGCGTACCGCTGCCGACAAGTTCAGTAAGGGAACGCAACGCGACATTACACAGGTCGCAGCCAATGGCGGAGTTGCTACACTTATTGCACTCGCTTACGGTTTAACACCCGATCACCTGTTGCAGGCAGGGTTTGCGGGTATAATAGCTACCGCGACTGCTGATACCTGGGCTACAGAATTAGGGGTGCTGAGTCCACATCAGCCGCGCCTGATCACGACTGGTGAATGTGTGCCCCCCGGTACAGCCGGGGGCATTACGTTGCTTGGCACGTGTGCAGCATTCCTGGGTGCCCTGTCGCTTGGTTCGGTATTCTGGGCAGCACATGGTTTCCGTAAGTCGCTCGCATCACTACCTTTGATCACTCTGATAAGCGGCCTGGTGGGGAGTTTCTTCGATAGTTTTCTGGGAGCAAGGGTGCAAGCAATGTATTATTGTCCTACCTGTGACAAAGAGACAGAACGCCGGACACACAGTTGCGGGACGAGGACGCAGCTTTTACGCGGTATATCCTGGATGAATAATGACACAGTGAATTTACTGGCGACAATGTTTGGGGGAATCTTGGCTATGGGACTGCATCTTGTATACCCTTTGGACACATCGAAAGGCGTCTCTACAATAGAAAGTGAACATGAATCCGAAATCATCTCACGAAAAGGGAAAAATACATGACAACTCTTATACGACGCCTTATCTCGCCATCCTGGCATCCAGTGCGTGCTGCCATCGCTGGTTTAATTGGAACGGTAGCTTATACAGCAGTGATGGAGGGAGATATGTCTTTAACCGGCAACCGCTTTAGTGACATCCGCTTCATTCAGGGGCTGATTGAGGGCAAGGATGCGCCCAAAAAACGTTTCTCATTACTAGCCTGGACTATACACCTACTCAATGGAGCGTTTTTAGGAGAACTTTACGCTGCGGTCTGCAAACGTTTTTTACCCGGCCCAAACTGGCTGAAAGGGTCAATATTCGGCGAAATATTCATACTTTCAGCATGGTGTTTAACTCCACTTGCCGATAAATACCACCCAATGATAAAAAGTGGCGAGCTACCAAAACTCGCCACCTGGCCTTCATTTTTCCAGAATATTGTGCGCCATTTTGTCTTCGGGCTGACATTGGGACTGCTCTACCACGATGAGTATAGGCAGACATAACAGAATTTTCGGGGCGTGACCTATCGCGCCCCGACCATTTGAAAAGGGTATTGTTATATCCACCTATCTATCAGGGTGCTAACGAATGGTAAGCGATAATTCGGTCTGTACCACGCCATAATCGTCAGGTAGATCGCCAGAATAATCATCGCCCACCAAATCACGAGTCCAAGAAGACCGAGACCAAAGGTTGTAAAAAAGCCAAGTAGTGGTATCCATCCCAGCACACCCTTTAATAGGGTGACCACAAACAATAGGATCGACAATGACCCAAAGGTAGTTGCCGCTTGCAAAGCATGCCATCGTACATTGCGATTTTTTTCAATAAAGAACACCAGCAGGCCCAGAATCCAGCCCAGGGGAATGAACAGGCCCGCAAGTAAGCTTAGGGGATAGATCAGGGTACGTTCCCAACGCTCAGGAAGTCCTAGCGTCGTCGGCCCCTCAAACATCGCTCTGCCTCTCGTCATCCTATCTCTATTCATCATGTAATGCCTCATTCTTTGTGCAACGTCCAGGCTTTGTATCCACTGCACTATCTCTGTCTTGACTTTTACTTGTTTCCACAAAAGCCCTGCGTCTGTTTACCATTTTTCACCACTGAAATGTATACGTATATCTCTGTCGCATGTTGCATTTTGCACAAGGATTATATTTCGATCTCGACCTTCGTAATGAAACGTTTCGTAACGCTTTCCTTAACGATTTAGAAACGCTTGATACTACACTTAAATTGAGACATGAAACCGATGGTATGCCACTAAAAACATCGGATAGCAGAAGATTTAATGAACATTAAATAAACCGGAGAATCTGTGAGCTAATTCACACTTTCATGGGGGCATTTCCAATTGAATATGGACCTGTAAAATTGGCGGATCTGAGCGTTCACACAAGTGAAAAATGGGACATTCGCCACTGTAGTAACGCTCAGAAGTGCATCACAATACTTATGTTCTTTATAAAAATGTTTAGAAAATGTCTGTGTAAAGGATATAAAGCTATGAAGACTTTACTGAAGTTGCCTAATCCGTCCTCTGAAATAGTACGCAAGATTGTGCGTTATGCAATAGGACTTACTACAGGATTTGTGGGATTGGCAGATATGCTATCCGTTATTGTCCCCAAACTTGATGGCGTCATCCTGCTAGGGGCATGGCCCTTTGATGTCCACTATGGTACACACAAGCTCTCTGTCGTCGTTGGTTTCTTTCTTGTCATGCTCTCGTATGGCCTAATACGTGGAAAGCGCCAGGCGTGGGGTATTACGCTTGCGCTACTGATTCTGTCTTTCATCCTGCATATCCTGCGGGGAAGTTTAGTGCTTGCGACCCTCGTGACGCTGGCGCTCACGATACTGCTCTCGATTCTCTACCGCTACTTCCAGGCTAGAAGCGATCCACCGTCAGTAAAACGTGGTTATATTGCGTTGATCCTGGGGCTAGGTATCGTCGTATTGTACACGATCACAGGATTTATTGTGCACTTTGACAAATTCGGACCACAGATAGATCGTTTTGGCATAAACGGAGTCATTCTCGGGCTGATCACTAACACACATATGCATCTTCCGCATGGTACACAGATATTCTTCTTTGAACGTGCGTTTCCTGTGCTATGTGTTAGCGCCGTACTCTATGGCATGTTTTTGATATTACGCCCGGTGGCTGTAACGTTTCTCCCGGGCGTAGAGCAACGACGCTTGGTTGCTTCACATATGCGCATCTACGGCAAAAGCTCCATCGCCTACTTTGCTTTGAGCGAAGAGAAATCGTATTTTTTTTCAGCATCAGGGAAATCAGTCATCAGCTATGTACTGGAAGGCAATGTAGCAGTTGTAGCTGGCGATCCTATTGGGCCTGAGAGCGAGCTTCTGGGAACTCTCCACGAGTTCATCGAATTCTGTCACCAGCAGGATTGGACCATTGTGTTCTGGCAGGTACGCAGTGATCTTGCCGATCTTTATCACTCACTTGGCTTACACCTGTTGAAAATCGGTGAGGATGCGGTTATCAACACCCCCACCTTTACCCTTAAGGGTGGAGCTATGGCAAATGTGCGCTCCAGCGCCAAACGAGCCGAAAAGGATGGGGTAAAAGTCATTTTCTATCATGGGCAAGTACAGGATACTGAACAACTAGTCCAAATGGAGCAGATTTCAAAGAAATGGCTGGCCCAAAAAGGTGGTTCGGAGATGGGCTTTAGTATGGGTCAATTTGATCCCAAAGGAGATCCCGAACAAGTCACCGCCTTGGCGATCGATGACAACAACAGGGTACATGCATTCGTAACGTTTGTGCCCATTTATGGACGTAGGGGCTGGGGACTTGATCTTTTGCGCCGCGCAGATCAATCGGCGCCGGGTACGATGGAACTCTTGCTTGCACGCTCGATCGAATACATGAAGATTTGTGGGGCCGAAATGGTTAGCTTAGGCCTTGCTCCATTGAGCAACGTCAATAATGAAAATGTATCGCTCCTGGACAGCAGCATTGATTTCTTGACACACCGTTTCGGCAACCTTAGTAAAAGCCAGTCGCTGTTTAACTTCAAAAAGAAGTTCCAGCCTACGTGGGAAAGCCGTTACCTGGTCTTCTCTAACACTCTGACGCTTCCAAAGATCGGCTGGGCACTCTACAAAGCTCACCAGGAAGACGCTACCCTGGTGAAAACGGTGCGTAGCACAATCGAGGATTGGCGTAAGGGCTATGAGGCGGTGAAAGAGAGGGTAGCGACAGGCGCATTAGAGGTTCTCAAAGCGTGAACGGTTTACTCATCATCAACAGCATGATCCCAGCAGGACGGCCCCTGTGGTCGTCCTGCTCACTTTGGAACAATATGAAATCCCACCCTTTCTAGAAGTATAATATTGTCACAACTCCTGAAGTGACGTATAATGAGGTTAGAACTCAATAGCATACAACATATTTTTTTCAGGAGGCATCACTTTAATGGGCGGTCCTGCACTACAAATTATAGATAAACAAGGCATATTCCTGGCAGACCTTTTCGGTCTCATTCTCTCGCTCCCGGTTGCACTTTTCCTGGTATTCTGGATGAGTGCTGTGAAAAGACGCATGGTGGTCGTCATCGGAGCGTTTATCGGCAGCTTTCTTGCCTTCCTCTTTATCCTTGGCTGGGTGGGTACGTTGATCTATGATACGGTACTACCAAATGCCAGTCCAGGGTCAACCTTCTTTGGCTCGCTGCTCATCTGCTCGGCATCTGGTTTAATCTTCGGTATCTTATCAGACCTGATCGTAGCGCGCTTGACGGCCAGTGATTACCGCAGACCAGCTGCTGTTCAAGAGTGATTTTCGAAAAGGAATGTTTTATCTGCTACATGGCAATGACGAATTCACCTGTCGAGAGCAAATGAAAAAACTGCGGCAGCAGGGGAATTTTGAATATAATCAGGATACCTTTACCAGCGGTGAGGTCGATCTTATGACCATCATCGCTACTTGTAATACCTTTCCTTTTCTTGCAGATCAGCGTCTGGTTGTACTTGAAGGACTACCCAAACGCCGACGAGACGAAGATGCCTCTTCAACTGCCATAAGCGTAACGAAGGAAACGAACGAGAAAAGCAGCAAATCTAGAAAGGGCAAGAAAGGGAGTAAAAGCCGCTCGGAGTCGCGCGCAGGCTTTGAAAAGAGCCTTGCCGAATACATTCCCCAACTACCAGAAACTACGGTTCTGATCGTACTTGTCGATGAAGAACTTACCTCCAGTAGTCCCCTGCTCAAAGCAGCACAAGAGCATGGCAAGGTTATTCAGTGTACTCTTCCAAAAGGGGCTGCACTGGAAACCTGGATCAGCAAAAGAGCAGTGAGCCTCGGTGTGAAAATTACCCCAGAAGCGGCGTCCATGTTGGCAAACTTCATTGGCAATCAGCTCCGCTTGCTAGCAAACGAACTCGATAAGCTGGCTACCTACGTTGGACCCGGCTCAACCATCAGCACTGAAGATGTGCGCCAACTTTCAGCGCCGGTTCAGGAGGCACGTATTTTTGACCTTACCGATGCTCTCGCGCAACGTAATCGCAAACAGGCACTTAACCTTTTGCACGATTTGCTTGCCGATGGAGAGCCTCCACTCAAACTGATCAGCACCATCACATCACAGGTACGTTCGTTGTTACTCGTCAAAGAACTCGCCAGTAACGGGTTACGCATCTCACAGATCATCTCTGCCACCGGAATGGCACCTTTCGTGGCGGAGAAGGCCCTGCGCCAGATAGGGAAATTTAGTTCGTCACAGCTTGAGGGAACCTATCGCCAGTTGTTGGCGACCGATGCCGCACTCAAACGTAGCCGCATGACGCCTGACATGGCATTAGATTTACTCGTCGTCAATTTTGGCAATAGTCAGGGTTAGGTTAACGTAAAGAAGAACAGTTTATTAAGAGTCAAGCCCGGGATGAAATTCGACCGCCCCACTTTTCCCACCACTTTTAAAGGCAATATAAGCCTGCTCGATTGTGATAGTGGTATCCACTCCTTTACACATGTCATAGATCGTCAGCGCTGCAACAGTTGCTGCCGTGAGTGCCTCTACGTCCACACCCGTCTTGTAGGTGGTGCGGGTACGAGCCTCAATATGAATAAGCCCCAGGGCGTTATCGACTGTGAACTGCAGATCGATATGCGTCATCGGCAAGGGATGGCACAAGGGGATGAGTTGCGGCGTTTGCTTTGCCGCCATAATCCCAGCGATTTTTGCAACTTCCAGGACGCTTCCCTTCGAAACCTGGTTTGTCTCAATGAGTTGTATTGTCTGAGAAGCCATTCGTACCCGTGCCTTTGCTATAGCTTCACGTATCGTTTCTGGCCGATCTGTCACATCAACCATATGAATGTTTCCGCTCTCATCCAGGTGCGTCAAGTGAGTAGATGGGCTAGGGTATTCGGTCATTTCAGGTATCCCTTTTATCTATCTAAGGAAATGGTTCTCACATTTGAGTATGTGCGTATTGTATCATGTGGATATAGGATTGTTCGTGGCGATCTTTATTTCACCCAGCTGAGTTTCCTAAGTATTGTGCTACCTATACTGGTATCGATATTTTAGTTGCTCGTGGCTTTATACGCACAACTGTATACCAGGGGCCGAGCCGCTCTTACCGCTGCAACTCTTAGAGCGCTGATGATGGTCTGGAGCATGTCTACGACATTTCTGACTCCATGAAATACCTATGCCTTACACATTACTGCATCAACTGATCAGTGAGCGCATTCAACATGAGGGACCTATCTCCTTCGCCGAATACATGCGTATGGCGCTCTATGAACCCGGTTACGGTTACTACATGACTGAGACTGCAAAAATGGGCTGGGAGGGTGACTATTACGCTAGCACGGATGTATCTAGTCTGTTCGCTAACTGCATGGGGCGGCAACTCTATACAATGTGGGAGAAATTGAAGCAACCCACACATTTCATCGTGCTGGAACAGGGGGCCGGGCGTGGACACCTGGCCGAGGGTGTAAGAACATGGGCAAAAAAAGAGGCCTCCGAGTTTTATACCGCTCTCGATTACCGAACCGAAGATATACGCGAGGGACAAGATGCACGAGGTATTGGGCAACCAGGCGAGGCAGGGCGATCGCGTCACCCTACTGGGGTTGGTTGTAAGACCCCGCTAGATACTCCCTCTGTCATTCTCTCGAATGAGCTGATTGACGCTTTTCCTGTGCATATCGTTGAGAAACGCGGTGAGCGGCTGTATGAAGTCTTTGTGGAAGTGCAGCAGGATGGTCGTTTATGTGAAGTATTAGACGAGCCAGGTTCGCAAGAAGTAGCCAGCTACCTGGATATGTACAAGATTCCCTGGCGCACCTTTGAGGATGGGTGGCGAGCGGAGATCAACCTGGACGCGCTCAATTGGATACAGCGAACAGCAGAGCTGATGCAGCGCGGCTTCATCCTCACAATCGATTATGGCGATAAAGCCAAAGCGCTCTATTCAGCGTGGAGAAGACGTGGCACGCTGCTCTGCTATTGCCAGCACCAGGCGAACGAACGCCCACTGGTACGTCCTGGCGAACAAGATATCACAGCACATGTCAATTTCAGCGCACTAATCGATGAAGGAAGACGCCTCGGTATGCGTCTGCATAAATTCACTACACAGCGCCTCTGGTTACAAAGCATGGGCATTCAGGAAGAGCTGGAGCAACGTCGTATCAACGAGTTTGCTGAGGCAGATACGGCACGGGCCACCGATCGGGGCCAGATAGCACTTTTGAAATGGCGTGATTTGCGACAGCGTGCAGTGGCGCTTACCGATCCGGATGGCATAGGAAACTTTAAGGTATTGATCCTGCGGCGCTAATATTTCAGTGAGAAGGAAGGTATCCAGGGGAAAAGGATTTATCTACAATTGTGGTAATATGCTCGTAGCGAACGCCCGCAGCCCTTCAAGATCGTCCAGGTCAAACCATTGCAGAACGAGCTCTGCGGCGCCTGCGTTTTCATAAGCTTTGATCTGCTCAATAATCATGTCGGATGTACCAACGATTGCATATCCGCCAGCTCTCAGATCATCGATTACCTTATCAAGGGATTTGCCAGCGTATCCCGGCTCATGTAGAAGGTCGCTTAGCCGTCGATCAAGTTCAGTCATATCGCGTCCAAAGAACAGGCTCAGCATGACGGTGCGCTTGACGTCAGATGGGTTCCGCCCGGATGCACGCAGCAATTGATCGAGAGTAGCAGAGCGTTCACGAAAAGCGCCAGGCGAGAGAAAATTTGCGTTCCACATATCTGCGTAACGCACCACCAGGGGCAAAGTGCGTTTAGGTCCGTTGCCGCCAATCAAAATCTGGGGTCCTCCTGGACGTTGAGGACGCGGTAGCAATATAGCGCCTCGCAACTGGAAAAATCTTCCCTCATAAGTGACTGGCTCGTCACTCTTCAAAAGTCGCGTGATGACCTCGAGACCTTCCTCAAAGCGCGCCATCCGATTTGGCACATCACCCAGCTCATGACCAAATAGACGATGTTCGCGATCCTGCCAGCCTGCGCCAATGCCCAGGATCATGCGTCCCCCGCTAAGATCATCCAGAGCAGCAGCCTGGCGAGCCAGAAGCGCCGGGTTACGAAACGAGATAGGTGCGACCAACGATCCAAAATGAATACGCTGAGTATGGTCCGCTAGATAGGTGAGCGAAACTACCATTTCCAGCGAATCTTTGTCTGGCGGTCGCGCATTTGTGAAATGATCGGAACGAAAAAGCCCGGCAAATCCCAGGTCTTCTACTGTCTTGACGATTTGCTTCCAATACGACCAGGTAAGGCCGTTCTGCCCCTCGATTTGTATCGATATCGCAACCATGTTTTGTCATGAACTCCATTCAATGGTAATACTGTCTTCCACGCCAATCAACGCCCTTGCGCAATAATACACGCCAGGTCGATTGAGCCAGAATGCCCTCAAATAAAGCGGCAGCCAATGGATGTGTGAACGCAGAGCATCGAAAAGTACCAGCTTGATTTTTGCCGACTGGTGCGCGATGTCGCCTTGCTTGAAGACTTTGTTGTACGGCTTATCAGCAATGTAGCATAGCATACAACTCGCTATTACTGGACAGAGAACAGTACTCAGCGTCCGATTTTTTCGCGTATACTCTGATCCTCATCACTGGACGCTGAGCGAAGTTTTGCCATGCTCACTCTTATTCTTTCGTTATAATATTGCCTGCCTCGCCAATCCACTCCTGATCCTGTCAAAATCTTCCAAGAAGATTGAGCTAGTATTCCTTCAAACATAATTCCAGCAAGAGGATGTAAGAATGAATAGAGCCAGGGCACACAAAGACGTTTATTGAGCCATACGCGATAAACCAGCAGCGAGGTTAATTCCAGCACAGTTGCGGCTTGCACTTCTGTCGAGCTGATACCACCATTACGCTGTTTTCTTGTCAGGCGAGCGAACAGTGGGAGGAGAAAAGGAAGGATGGAGATCAAGGGCAGACCGATCAGTTGGAGGACAAAAAACCCAATCCCACCACGATTACCCAAGTAGGCATTCTTGCGCCAGCCATTCCAGATTTCTCCTAAGCTTTTGTACATATGCACCGAAACGAGGCCTCGCCCATCGACAAAATGCAATCTATACCCTTGCTCTTTCACAACACGCGCTAGGTCGCGGTCTTCAACCAATGAATTCCGTAATTCTGGGCGTGCATAGCCACCAAGGGTGTCGTAGACCTCCCGCCTGATTAGGATATACTGTCCATTTGCCACTGCTACTTTGCTCATCGGATTGTTGACCAGTTTTGGTGGATAAAGCATGCTGATGCCCAGGAAAGCCATTGGCATCATAACTTTATCCCAGAACGTAGGCAATTCTTGCGTTGAGCCTACAGTAAACAAGTCAGCTTTCTCCTCGATAGCTTGGGTAAGCGATGAACGCAAGGCATTAGGCGTATGATAGGTATCTGCATCAGTAAACAGGAGCCACTCACCATGGGCCTCTTGTGTGCCTTTATGGATAGCGTGCGGTTTACCGGCCCAACCTTCCGGCAAGTCATCACGGAGACGCAACACATACAGACGATCACCACGCGGGTGAAATGCAATCAGTTCATCGAGGATATAGGACGTACTATCCGTTGAGCCGTCGTCAACTACTATGACCTCGTAGTTATCATAATCCTGTTCCAGCAGCGACTGGATGCATCGGCGAATATTGCTTTCTTCGTTACGCGCAGGCACAATTATTGAGACCGGTGGACTGTTTATGGACTGAATAGGTTTTTCAGTATTGGGCAGCAATTTCTTGACGCGATCTTCTTTCCTTGGGGAGGTACGAAGCCATAGTACAAGATAAAACCCAACTACGCCAATCACATGTGACCAGAGGAGAAAGTGCGACCAGAATTTTACCCGATTGTGTTTTTCCATCTGTTTGCTCTTTTTTCATGTAGTTTATAGACTTTATTATACCAATAGCGAGATGCATCAACAAATTACGATAGGCCCTACCTATGTACTTGAAGCAACACACAGGCTTTACTTTGTTTCTCTATAGCGACAAAAAGGCTACCATATCGAATACTACGCCAGGTTACAAAATTTCAAGCTTTCACAGATTGCTTCAGGTATAATTTAATTAGCACTAGCATAGGGTATTGCCCATCTAGGCGCTATGAGAGTCGAACAGATCAGAATAGAACAGTTTCAAAGTTATGCCGCTGCTTTACGAGAGAGATTTAGTCAAGGCGTGCTTGCAGAGTTGAAACTGCTTAACCAGTGGGTTGTGCGGAAGATGCCACAGCCCCCAGAGGACGCCGAGCAGCAGGCTGGCAGGCAATGCCTGCTGGCGAGCTTGCATTCGTGGGAGAGCGAATCCTCGCCAGCCGAGCTCTTCACCTAAGCCCGCAACGAACAAGTTACCAGAGACCATCGAGACTGGGAATGCAAAGGCGATCGTTGCTAGACCAAGCAGCGTCGGGACGCCAAGGGCTACCAACTGAAGCACAAGGGGAAGCAACAGCACAACCGCATACCAGATGAGAGGAACGCGCACCTGTCCCAGGCGACGGAATAACTCTCCCAGGCCGCTTTTGCCACTGAACAGCGCGGTCAACAGAATGCCGATCAGGCTGGGCATGGTGTTCCCCAAAGTCCATAACGTATACCACAACGTACTAAAAGGAGGAATCATTGTCATTGGAATCCAGAAAGCCCAAGTAGGTACATAGACCAAAACAAAGTAGGTCAGTAACGAATGCCGCTTGAGTGTCTGGATGAGAGCCATGATCTGTTTCTCCTTGCATCTCTTGATTGGGAATGCGAAAGCGAAGATACGATGGGTCAACCTAAAAACGACGAGATGTGCAGCAATCGGAGGTATCCATCAGCTAGTCTACCCGACAAACACAAGAATTGCAAGAAGCGAACAGCCCTGATTTCGCAGGTGCTTTGATTGCTCTGCTCCTCAAGTAGTAGGGTGCCTGAAAATGCTGGGTGGTAGAGCGAAGCTCACTCTGTGCGAGGATAATCTCAGCAAAAAGTGGCTACACATTTTCGATTAGCAACTGCACAAAATAAGTCAAATGGCTACCGATTTGGGAGTGGTCGGAATTTCGGTTAGCGTTTGTGGGGAAGTGGTCAACTATTGGACCGCACGCAACACCCTTGATATACAGGCAATTCTGAGGTAAGCTTTCTCTGAGAGAAAGGTACTCAACGCCAGCTAGGTTGAGCAGTGGGACCGGAGAACTCTCATTTCGATTTGGAGATCGACTCTTATTTGACAGGCAAAAACAACTGCTACCTATGTGCAGTCAGCTACGGCTCGTGTAGCGGGGACGTTTTGACGGGTGAAGTCAGAGAGACTTTGCAAGATGAACAGGCGAGAGGCAGAAAGGAAGGAGTGACATGGAAGCCCTTTTCTATCAGACCCAAGACCTCGACCTTCCGGCCATTGCTCAGGCGCTGGTGCTTGAGTACCAGGGCAAGGGATTTGAGGCACAACACTTTGGCGATCTGAACCACCTCACCGTGCAATTAAAGCAGGAAAGCACCTTGAGGACGATTACCGGCTTGAACAAGGCGCTGGCGATCTCCATGCAGCGTGTTCAGAGTGGCACCTTGGTGAGCGTAGGGGCGCAGGACTGGGTAGATCAGATTGCCGTGGGAGCGGTTGGTCTGTTCATCCAGCCTCTCCTCATTACCGCCGCCATCGGAGCGCTCACGCAATATAACGCCTTACACGAGGTGCTCCGATCGATTGACTTTCAAGTGCGGCGGCAGCAGCCACAAGTCCAGGTTAGCATGCCTCCCAGCACGCTGTGGATGCCTCCCACTTCTCCTGGGGTGCCGCCTCCCAATCTGTCGTGAGGAGATTGGCGACCTGCCTCAGGTGGGAAGGTGGTTCTCTCACGTCAGCCAAAGCGAAAGGCCCTCTGAGGATCATTGACCTTCTTGACTGGATACATCATACTGATGCCAAGGTAGGCCATCGGCATCAGCACTTTCTCCCAGAAACCAGGTAGCACTTGTTCTGAACCCAGAGAGAACAAGTCACTGCCACTTTCAATGGCCCATTTCATGGAACATTGCAGTGCATTGGGAGTATGCCAGGTATCGGCATCGGTAAACAAGAGCCAATTTCCGTGGGACTCACGTGCACCAGCATCGAGCGCATGGGGTTTCCCTGCCCAATCAGGCGGCAGCTCCCGCAGGCGCAACACCCACATGCGGTTGCCGTTGGGATGCGTTCAGGCAATATTGTCAAGGATGTGGGGCGTCCCATCCGTAGAATCGTCATCGACGACTTTCACCTCGTAGTTCTCATAGTCCTGTTCCAATAGTGAAGTGATACAGCGACGAATGTTATGTTCCTCGTTGCGCGCAGGCACGATGATAGAGACACGTGGCTTTACGCTACCTGGGAAAGGCTTGCAGTCAGAGTTTGCTTTTGCTCGTTTGATATCTTCAGGGGCAGTGCGTATCCATAGTGTTATATAAAAACCAATCACGCCTACCACATGATACCAAATCCTGTTCATCAGTGTCCGTTTGGGTCCTGGCGGAGGCCAGCCCCGCCACTACAGTTCCCGAAGGAATCAGCAGGATTTGATATGAGACCATAAAAGCAGGCGTGATCAGGTTTGCATTCATTGCGCTTTCTTCATGGCACATATTATTGCAGAGACGAAGAGTAGTAACAAATGTTGCTAGCAAGGGGCAAGTGATGTACAATCTCATGAGGACGAAGGACTAAAACTACTTCAAGGGATTTTTATGCGACAGGGACGTTTTCTCAGGCCCCTACTACTGTCAATACTAAGCATTTGTTTATTGCTGGCACTTACCTGGTTGCCCATTCTAACTCGGCCACCAGTGGCGCTCGCGCATGCCTTTGTCATTGGCTCCGACCCTGTTGATGGTTCGACGATCAGCTTTCCTCCAGCAGTAGTACGCATCTTCTTTAACACGCCTATCAGCCCTGCCAGTATCGTCCATGTCTATTTTGGTATTGATAATGAAGTAGTGGATGGCGGTCGTAGCAGCATAGCGAGCAGCAACCCACGAGAACTTGATACGCCGCTGATCAATCCTAGTCGGCTGCCGCAGGGCAGCTATACAGTCCGTTGGACAGCCCTGGACAATACCGATGGGCATGCAACCCAAGGTGTGATTGGCTTCAATGTTGGACACTCCAGCACAGGCATTCCCGGAGAGGTCATTTTAGGCCCTAGCACAAGTAATAATCTTCCTCAACTCAGCCTGCAAGGTCTGTTAGCTGTTGCCTGGGAGTGGTTAGTAACGGTGGTACTAGCACTCTGGATTGGAATCCTGGTAATGGAGGGAGTCATTTTACAGGTGGGAAAAGGTGAGAGTGGCAGGGACAGAAGAGATTGGGCCGAAAGGGACAGGGCTGGCGAGGGAGCGGAACGGCGAAGCCCTACCACTACATTTTTTGCCCGGGTTCGAAAACATGCGTTACCATTACAATGGCTTTGCCTGGCAGCGCTATTTGCCGGTGAATTCATTAACCTTATATTGCGGGCAACACTCCTCACCCAGGCCTACAACAATAATGGTATCGATCCAGCTAGCATACGCCAGTTGATAATCGATACAACCTATGGGCGTCTCTGGCTGATACGTCTCGCTTTGATTGGCGCGGCCTTGGGATTCCTCTGGTGGACCTCACGTTCTGTAAACCAGCGGGTCATTGGGAATCACCGTACTGGCAGCATGAGTACAGGAATACAGGCAAGACGATCAGGTAGACGCAATACATTAAGCCAGTACAGAAGATTACGCCAGCAAATAGCCCAGGCGCAAGAAAGTATTAGCGAAGAACAACAGAGACAAGAGGATGATACAGGAACGAGAAGTCCGGATACAAGTGCCATAGAGACAGGCAGAACTACACATGAATTACAAGCAAGCTCACGAAATATAGTAGGCTCAGGGCTTGCCCCCGATCAACCAAACTCAACTGATCAGCCTAGTTCACCCAGCCTGCCAATCTCCTCTACCTCTCTTTCACCAACCATGCCAAATCCCAACCAGCGTACCACCGCTACCGAGCAACCATATTGGCATACAATTGTTTGGCTCACATTGGTGGGGCTTATCCTGTGGACCCTGGCACTTTCAAACAGTATTACTCAGCTAGCACAGGCACATATCAGCGCGGTAGTTCTCGATTGGCTCTTTCTAGCTGCGCAAGGAATTTGGTTGGGGGGAGCAGCTTATCTGGGATTTGTGCTGCTTCCACTCCTACCGTTCATCGAACCGGATCAGCATGCCAGGACACTAGTTGTGATCTTACGCCGCTATACACCTCTAGTGCTGGGAGCTATCGCAATATTACTCGTAAGTGGCCTCTTTCTTACCGAGACGAGTCTGAACAATACTCAACAATTGATTACCGACCCTTTTGGACGTGCGCTGCTGGTCAAAATAGTACTTATCGCGCTCATGCTGGTCCTGAGTGCTTACGCTCTGTTCATCCTTCGCCCACAGTTGCACAGGCAGGTTATTCTGTTGCCCGTCGTAGATGCCGAATTGCCCGCAAGACGGACGCGCCAATCCGCACTGGAACAGGGTGAGCGTAAGCTCAAACAAACAATGAAGTCTCTTTCCTACCTGGGAGCAGGCGTTCTGCTGTGCGCCGCTTTGATGTCGTTTTTCGCTCCACCGATTGTCTTTCCGGCGATTAACTACGCATCCAATGCGAGTGGGTCAAGCACAAGCTCGACATCTGCCACTACGAATGCTCAGAACATTCAAACAAAGAAGGTTGGCAACCTGACTGTCATTTTGCAAGTCACCCCTGCGCGTGCTGATTATGATAACACGGTAATAGTCATGCTCAACGATACTAGCGGCAATCCCGTTACTGATGCACAAGTACAAATCAACACCAACATGGAACTTATGGATATGGGAACGGCGCATGCAACAATGCAGGGAGGCCAAGCTACCTATATTCACACTTTTGGCAAGGACGAGGCATTTTCGATGTTTGGCCTATGGGATATCCGCTTGAAGATTCAACGCCCAAACCAGGCACCTGTGCAGGTGACTTTCCAGGTGACGTTGACGGGTTAAGTAGCGGCGCCATGCGTTGCATGGCGCCGCTTTCAAACAAAAACTCTCTAACTGGCTGAATATAGTTGAAGAGTAAACCGGGCGAGGGCAGTATACTTAGTTTTTAACTGCCACTTGCAAAGCGCTCGTTATTCTTATGCTCTAAAGCCCTCTCGCAGTAACCTGATGCGCTTGTGACAATATGCTCCAACTCTGCTTCTGTCAATTCACGCGCAAATTTCGCAGGTATCCCCACAACCAATACTCCCTCCGGTATATTTTTGCGTTCCCCAACGAGCGCGCAGGCTCCTATGATCGTCCTCGAGCCCACCTGTGCATGAGATAATACCACCGCTTGCATGCCTACGAACACCTGGTCGCCCAATGTTGCACCATGGACTACAGCTCCATGCCCAATCGTACATTCATCGCCAATCGTGAGGGGGGCATCTGCATCTACATGTAACGTGCTGTTGTCCTGAATATTAGTGCGGCGACCAATGACTATTGGCGCAGTATCAGCGCGTACGACGGCATTGTACCAGATACTAGCCCCCTCACGAACGGTGACATTACCAATTACAACCGCGCCAGGAGCAATGAATACATTCTCTTCTATCGTTGGCCATATGCTCTTGTAGGGTAAGATTGGCACAGTTTTCTCCTCTTCGTTTGTTCAATGATAACCGATTGTCATTGTCGGTTTTGCTAACAGTTCTCTTTGATAGGAGATCTAGACAACACGAGCATGGTGTTATCACTACCGGTGATCGCGACGACTATGTTTTTAGAAAACCACCCGCTTTACGCCCCAGAAAATCTCATCCAACCTTTTATCATAATGAGTGTCATCAGGATTAAAACTATTGATGGTGACGCGATTGTAAAGCTGTCCTTCGGAATGGATATACTCGTGATCATTTAATGCCATAGCGACATGTGTGATTTCCTGGCGTCCAAAGAAAATCAAATCACCCTCTTGCACCCGCCTTCTCTCGACACAATGCACGAGGGAAGCATGCTGCTGATCGGCGTCTCGCGGAATGATGTAGCCTCCCATACGATAACATAGCTGCACAAAGCCGCTACAATCTATCCCTTTGCAGCTTGTCCCGCCCCAAAGGTATGGCACACCAAGAAAAGCATGCGCATAATTCGTTATCGCGCTGGTGGAGGTACGCGGATAGGCTTTTTCTAGCAGACGCATATCGAAAGCAGTTCGCGTAAGCCAAGTTGTACGTTCTCCAGGTAAGGCAACCTCTACGCGTTCGGCCTGCGTTATATCAAGCAAGGGAAGAGCTGTCGAAAGGTAGACATTACCGAGTGTATCGTTACCCTCTCCACGGATGTACAAGGGAGTGCTCGGAACAGTAATAACTGCCATGAGATGTAGTGGTGTGCCACAGCATTCTCCGATTTTGCAGTATCCCTTTACAATAGGCTCTTCCAACTCATCAGTGCGTATCCATCCCTCATAATCCACCAGGGTCACATGCGTCCAATCACCCACAGTTTCACCAAGGATAGCAGGGGCATTCATCAAGGCTTGGGTTACCAGTTCGGATTCACGGTCAGGATCGCGGCGTACATCTGCCACTCCCACCGCAACGACATAAGTGCTCATCTTCGTACTGCATTACTCATTACAAACACCAGGTTTGCAGGACGTTCAGCCAAACGGCGCATCAAGTAAGGATACCACTGCGAGCCGTAGGGAACATAGATACGCATATGGTACCCCTGGCTTACAAGCTTCTCCTGCAGGTCGCGACGAACACCATAGAGCATCTGGAACTCGAAAGCTGATTTGCTAATGCCGTTATCGCGTGCAAACTTACAGGCCGCGTTGATGATGGCCTCGTCATGTGTAGCGATGGCAGGATAGTTGCCATGCAGGAGGAGCACGGACATGAGCCGAACAAAATTATGATCAACCTCGCTCTTCTGCTGAAAAGCAATCGTTTTCGGCTCTTTATAGGCTCCCTTCACCAGTCGCACGCGCACTCCTTGCGCGACAAGTTGCTCGACATCCTTCTTACTGCGATACAAACAAGATTGAATCACCGTCCCCACGTGTTCGTACTGCTTGTGCATGCGTAACGTGATGTCGACTGTCTGCTCAGTATATGCGGAACCCTCCATATCGATACGCACAAAAATGGGGAACTGCTGCACATACTCCAGAACATGACAGACATTCTGTTCGCATAACACCTGAGAGACATCCAATCCGAGGGCTGTGAGCTTGATAGAAATATTGGCATCCACGCCCGCCTGTTTGATACGATCAAGGATGGCGATATAATCCTGGGCGGCCGAAGTGGCTTCCTTCGCATCTGAAACGTTTTCGCCAAGATGATCGAGTGAGACATGCATGCCACGCTGATTGAGTGTTCGTGTAGCTTCAATCGCATCGTCTAATGCTTCTCCAGCTACAAATCGACGGGAAATTGCTCGCGTAGCACGATTGTGAACAACAAAGTTACGCACAGTACCATTCTGAGCCAGATACAACAGTGTACCTTTGAGCATCCTTGCCCCCTTATATAAATAGACAATCATACATACGGATGAGCGTAAACCATCAAATCTATATGTATGATAGCACAAAATCCCACAACCTATCGAGCAGCAGTTGCCGCATGGTAATCGTCCAGGAGGTTTTGCCGGGAACAGCGTAACGGGAAGACATACCGCCTATACTTTGCCAGATATAAAGCCGTTACCCGTCCAAAGCCATGGGAACAGCCCGTGATAACTATCGTTTTAGGTTGAGGCGCGATTGACAATTGAATTTCCTAACCGGGTTTCCCCTAGAATTCTGGACCGATACGGTCCCACAGTCCAAGACGTATAAGCTCGTTACGAGCTTCGAAGCCGAACAACGAGGGATCCATCTTGCGACCATGGCGAATCACCAGGCCACGCAGCATTTCTATCTGCTCCGCCTTACTGGCAGTGTCCCGTTCAAATGGAATATGCTGGGCCAGTTGCTCAACCGCCTGCCTGTTGTACCATTGTTCCTGTGTTTCCGACATGTGCAATAGAGTCCATGATGGAATCCTAAGAGGTACCAGGAAACATCACCTTACCACCTATGTTAGCACGGGCACCCAGAACGATTCAAGGTTCTTATCATCTCAATGCAGGAGAAGCCAGCCAGGGGAAAATCTCACAAAACCGAGACAAGCCTTGACAGGCGTTTAGTTAAAAAGAGACATAGCCATTTTGCCCTATAGTATATGTCATTACTTGACCAGGTATAGCGGCGGTGTTACTTTGAGTTTCGAGACAGCATTGTGAATAAGTATGTTGGATGTTGGTTCGTCTTTGAAGATTTAACGAAAAAGGGAATGAATTATATGCTCTGCCCGTATTGCAACACCTTCAGACCAGCCAATAAAGCGCCTTGCCCTCAGTGTAATGCTCCTTCCCCGCTGGTTGAGGGATCAGGTAGCGGATATCAGACTCCATGGGCATCGTCTCTATGGAGAGATCCATTTACCCCAGCATCTAGCAACGGAGCCAACGGATGGAGCAATCAAGTGCCACAAAGCGCATACCAGGGAGAAGCTAACGATAATACATTATGGGCACAGGTCATGGCACCACAGGCAGTACCAGGCTCCGTACAGCAACAACCTACGCTTCTACCCATGCCTTACCAGGAACGAACAGAAGGGCAGCAGCAGATGCTGAAAGTGCCTTCACCAAATCTACTGAAACTACCAACCATACATAGGGGACGTAAAGAAAGCTCATTGGTGCCGGCCATTCCTGGTGAGGAAGGAACTATCTACGTTCCCCCAATGTATACTAAACCTCGGGCAATTATACCACGCTATCGCGCTGTCAGTGGGTTGATTAGTGTCTTTATCGTCTTCGCCTTGCTCTGCACGGGAGCGAGTTACTATGCCAAAGCTACGGGCAAGCTTTCTTTTTTGCACCAGATATATGGCGATGCGCGACCAAAAAATATAAAGCCAACAGCAACAACAACATTGCCCATTCCTCAGACGACAACTGAATATGGTCCAGCATCAATGATCATTAACTCGGCTACGACAGCTTCGAAGATTGATGCGGCGACTGCTCAACCACTGAGTCCAACCAATCAGTTTAAAGTGGGCGACACTATTTACCTGACCTACAGCGTGCATCCCAAGTCACCGGGTATCGTGATAGCCAAGTGGTATACCAACAACAATTTCTACCAACAATCAAATTCTATCGCAATTAAAGACGCGGCAAGCGGATATATACAAATACAATTTCAGCAGCCTGCAGAGGGGAAGGTAGAATTATACTGGAACAGCAGCCTTGCCATCAGGCTTTATTTCGTGGTTGAGCCAGCCGGGTCATAGAGTAAGCAGCCAGAGAGCATCAACTTTCACACTGGGTATCAACGTACACATCGCCATAAACCTCAACCTGACAGGCAAGGCGCATGTTCGGGTTCTTTTTGAGGTCATTGCGTAACCAGATTTTTTCTTGCAAGGTCAGATTGTTCGTGTTCGTGGTGGGAGAAATTGCTACACGGTCGGTACCGCACAGGCCGTTGCCGTGGCAGTTCGCATATTTCCACAAGCCGCAGTAGACCGGAACATCATTCTCAAGCGCTGGATAACGGACATGATCGCCTTCCGGGACTTCTACCTGTATATTTTCACGCACAAAAGTAATGATTGGCACTGCTCTATCCTCCAAAGTCTTTTTTCGTTGGTAGAGGCGTAAATAAATAGGAAAGGGTATAGAGCCTCCACCTACTTATAGGAGTGTAGCACAGGGGGTAAAGAGCGTCAACGCCTTTTGATGCGCGAAGCAAAGTGATATCGAGGCAAGCTATTTAAGTAACTGACAAAGTCACCACCACAGTTTGTGATGTGACTGGCGTGCCAGCATCGGTATCGCTGACCACCAGGTTATATGTGTATTTGCCCGGAGGCATTCCGCTACTATCACACGTTACACTTACAAAACTACTCATATTTGGACCGAGTGTTCCACTTGGAATATCGACCGACAGCCAGGAGGGCAAGGGTTGGGATAGCGCCCAGTTGAGGGGAGCGGAACCTGTATTGGTGATTGTGAGTGTTTGAGGAGAACCGGGTGTGGCGCTAGAGCTATTGAACGTCAAACTGGTATTGGAAACACTGATTACAGCCTGGTTACTAATAGTGATTGTCACTGTAACATGCTGGCTCTGGACGGGTGTTCCTTTATCGGTATCCAAGATAGTAATAACCGCATTGATTACACTGGCCTGCGCCTGGGCAACGTTAGGTGATACAGTGATGGTAACGCTTTTGTTGGGAGCGACTGTGCCACGAGTCGGGGATACAGGGGCGGAAGCGGCCGCTTTTGCATCCTCCGCAATCGCCCAGTTGAGTGGGGCATTGCCCGTACTGGTTATAGTAAAAGTTTGAGAAGCTAGATTTTTTCCCTGAATTGTACTGAATTTAAGCGCATTTGGTTTGATAAGCATGGCTGGTACGGGGGGAGGACCAACTGTTATGGTGGTGGGAGGAGGACCGGCGGTTACGGTAGTAGTGACTATCATCTTGACCGTAAGTACCAAAGGTGTATTATTGTTTTCCTGCTGGTAAAAGGTGATATGACCGGTATATGCATTTGGAGTCAGATTGCTACGGCTCACTGTCAATTTGACGGCAGCACTTTTAAAAAATGCTCCGCTATCCGGTGAAATATTCAACCAAGGGCTATCACTACCAGCCCGCCAAATGATTTTTCCACTATCCCCACTGGTCAGGGTAATAGTATTCTGCGTGCTTACTGCGCCAAAATCAATTTGCGAGCTAGACAACTGTAATTTTGGTGGAGCAGAAAGTCCTTGCTGACCCCTGGTATGATCAACTTTCATAGCCGGATGTATAGACAGTCCTGGTCTTCCAATGAGAAAGAGAAATGCCAATATACTTATTGCTATTAGAGACAAGATACAGAAAGCAAGCAAGAAAACCGGTGCATTACGCTTGTGAGATTGACGTTTGCGCGGCAAGTACAGCGCTTCATGTTGGGGCAAGGTAATCTGCTCATGCAGTGCTGGCGTGGGTGGCAACGGTAGTGCACCAAACTCTCGTTGTGTTAGCGGCGCGGTCAATATGGATTGGGAACCAACGCTGCGCTGTGGCATCGGTAAAGGCAATGGTGAAGGCGTAGCAACCTGGCGTTTTGGCAGCCCTTCAGGCATAGATAGTTCGCGAACAGGTGCCAGTTGGGGAGCGGCCGATGAAGCTTTTACCATCGGTAGAAGAACCTCATCTGGTTCCTGCTCCAACAGACGGCGCGTTATAGGAGCAGGGCGCTGGACGGGCATGAAAGTTGACTGAAAAGGCTGGTCCTCGGGATGAAAACCCGAGTAATGCCCTGCACGATGTGGTGAGGCAGGTGGATTGGAGGGCAACGATGCAGTTACTGATCGACGAGAGCCATTCGTAATGCTCCCGTTCTGTCTCACAGGTGCCTGTGAGAAGACATTCCCGCATCGACTACAACTCTGCGCATCAGCTCGTAATAGTTTAAGACAACGCTGACACCGCTTGGTATCCATTCACACTCCTTGGGCTGACCGCTGATCTATCCATCGAAATGTAGAAGCAATATTTTCCCCTGTGTCAAATACTAAGTTCTCTTGCTCCTACGGCTATTGATCTAGCTTATGAATATTTCCTGGGACGCTGTATCATGTCTCCAGGTTTCACTCCCCCTGCCAGCATATACGCAAGAAGGCACAGTTATTAAAATATGAATATCTCATCCACTGTTTTAGGTTATAATGATGCATGCTGATACATTAATACACATCATACACTAGAGTGCAAGGGGGAGAGAGCGTTGGGTTCTCATAGTAGGCATTTTACTTCAAAAATATGGTGCAAGTAGCGCTCATTTTGCGCGCTAATTTTTCTGGACCCGTAGAGAGTTAGCTGTAAAGGTTGTGTTAGCGGGAATATGGTGCAAGTAGCGCTCATTTTGCGCGCTAATTTTTTGTTTTCCATTTTCCTCCTAGTGGGTGTGTGCCCTTGAGATACCCTACCAGGACGACCGCAAGGGTCCTCACCCCTACAATGATTACGAAAAGGTTAGCGGTTGCTGCGTGTGATTGAAAGCATAGCTGTTTCTTTTTATTATTATACCTGATGGGTTATAGGCTTTGTAGGTCCAGAGAAAAACAGACAAGGAAGAGGATTGAAAATGACAGCGTTTGTGTCACTGTTCCGCGGTATCAATGTTGGAGGTCAGCATAAGATAAGAATGGATGAACTCAAAGATTTGCATGAATCTCTGGGCTTCAGGGAGGTCTTCCCCTATATACAGAGTGGGAACGTCGTCTTTAGCAGTGATGACGCAGACGTGGCACGACTGCAGAGGCAAATCGAGAAGGGCTTTGAAAAAAAATTTGGCTTTCACGTGGAAGTCTTCGTTCGTACTTCAGCCGAGTTAAGAGATATCATTGACAATAATCCGTTTCAGAGCCAACCAAGCAAAGAGTCAAAATGGATTGTCGTGCTGTTTCTGGCAGCTCGCCCTGACGATACAGCACAGGAAGATCTTCTAAAAACGTATGTCGGCCCTGAGGAACTCTTCATCATTGGCAAGGAATTGTACATCTATTATACGAACGGCATTGGACGCTCAAAACTCTCCCTGAGTTTGATTGAGAAAAAGCTGAAAACAGTTGGAACAGCAAGAAATTTGAATACCATTCTCCAATTGCAGAAACTGCTCCAGCACTAAGTTCAGTCGACAAATGACTTTATCCATACGTACAGAGTGGACAGGCAGAAGAAAGCCATAGATGAAGGAGAAATTCCTCGCGGAGACTATCCAGGAAACGCCTGTATATTGACACCCGAGGTATCTCCCACCACGGTCAGAGCAGTGCTTCCTATGTAGTGAAGAGTGTTGGTATCTGACCCGGCGGCAGAAATGGTATAGGTGCCAAGTGCAACGCCTGAGAATGAGTAGTTGCCCGATGCATCAGCAACCACAGTGAGTGTGGTACTACCACCCATTAATGTTACAGTAGCTCCTGCCAAGGGATGGGAGGACGTGCAGGAGGGTGCCGGACCTGAGCAAGCAGTGACGGTTCCGCTGACAGTAAAACCCATCACTATTAGCGACACAGGGATAATTTGTGGGCTTCCTATCACTGGAGCGCCAGAGCTATCGGTAGCATTGATAGTAATCTGCCCGGCATACATGCCAGGTACCATCTTTGTAGGATTGATACCTACACTGAGAGTACTGCCACTTCCGCTGTCTGTACCCGATGTTGCAGAAAGAATGAGCCATGTGCTGCCGCTGGTAGATGCAGTCCATGTGACAGGACGCGCACATGTCCCAGCTTCACTCAAGGGGACGTTCTGTGTGGGAGGAGCTGGCTGCCCCTGAAGGATTGTGAATTGAAGACTTGGGGGTAACGATGAAAGCACGCAGGGCGGTAATATCGTCAGCGTTACAAAGAAGGTTTCCTGACTTCCTTGCACTGCTCCACCGCTAGCGTCGGTTGCAGAGATGATAACTGGCGTAGTATATGTTCCCGCCTTCCGGCCAGTAACGTTGGCAGACACCACGATACTGCCAGACTGTCCAGTGCCTTTAACGGAACCGTTACCGGGGGTAAGCGTGAGCCACCTGGCTCCAGGCTTAACAACCTGGGCATTCCAAGTCAGCGGCCAGACACAACTGCCGGTTCCCGTGAACGTGACCGTTTGCGCCGTAGGAGACGGCGCTCCCTGAACAGCGCTGAAGGAGAGAGAACTGGAAGAAGGGGGGGATATTGAACAGGGCGGCTGAACCACTAGATTGATCATGAGGGTTTGCGGACTGCCAGCAGCAGGAGCATTTTTCGCATCGAATCCATTGAGCGTGATCTGACCAACATAATTGCCAGGGGTCAAGGAAGCAGTCATGACACTGAGAGTCACCTGCCCGGTTTGGCCTGGAGCAATCACTCCACCTGAGGGAGTAGCAACCAGCCAGCATGAGAAGGACAAGCAATTGACGCTCTCATTCCACCTGAGCATACCCCCGCCGTTATTCGTAATGGTCACTACCTGACCGACAGGATTGGGCTGCCCCTGGGTATTACTGAAATTGAGGTTGAGGGGCGAGACTCCCATTATCGGCTCCGTGGACGAAGGTTTGGCCTGTACAGTTAGCTGTATCACGATCGACTGAGTACTCATTCCTGATAAGAAGGAGATGATACCGATATATGGTTTTGGGTTAGGTACAAGACCACTTACGTTGACATTGACAGAGACGACGGTGCTAGCTGTGCCCTTTAATTGTCCACCAGCGGGTGTGAGGGCAAGCCAGGAAGCCGTGGTGGTTGTCGACCAATTGATAGTCGCTCCTGCACAACTGACGGTAGCATTCAAGCTCAATGTCTGATTAGCCGGGTTGCCCTGGCCTTGAACCGCCGTGAATGCCATGAAACCAGAACTTGTAATGATGCCGCAGTGCGGCTGCACCGTGAGGGAGACAACGGCAGATTGAGGACCATCGTATGATCCAGATGTAGAAGTGAATAGAAGAGTGCCTTCATACGTGCCAGGGAGCATACACTGACTTTGTACTAGAACCTTGATAGACCTGGTTGCGCCTGGTAACACTGTTCCCGATAGAGGAGCAGCGCCTAACCAGTTGCAATTAGGCACAGGCGTATGCATGGCGGCCAACTGCGTAGTGGTTGTTGCCTGAGAATTGATGCTCAGCATCCAATCCAAGGTCCGCGAACCAGGATTACTGATGGTCAGGTCTTGAACCATAGCTTTACTATCGCCATCGGTTGTTGTAAATGTGAGCAGAGCTGGCGACAGGGCGATTACAGGTCCGGCATTGGGGGGCAACGGCCGAACGCTCATGTTCACCTCAATTTGCATCGTAGGGCTGACATTCGAGGAGATGGTTAAGGTGCCTGTGTAATCACCCGGCCTGAGGCCGACACGTTGAGCAGCAATCAAGATCGTTTGATTTTGACTAAACATCCCCTGGCTGGGTGAGACCAGCAACCAGGATTTATTGCTGCTGGCTGACCAGGTGATAGCGCCACCCCCGCTATTCGTTAACATGAATGGGTGAATCGTATTCGCGCCCACAACCTCGGCTCCTAAACTGAGGGGCCTAGCGTCAATAAGCAGGTGCGGTGGCGGTGTTGGCCCTTTTCCGGTGATCTGAAGGGTGGCGCTGGCGGTATAGCGTGTAGTGACATCTTCAGCAACGATCAAGTGAAAGCCCGGCCCCCAATCATTATCGATAAATAAAGGGACTTTCGCTGCACCTGTTGAGTCGACAGTGATGAAGGAGGAACCCTTTGCAACTTGAATAGGTTCCTGGATATCATGCGTCAAGGCAACGCTTGTCGAGGATTTAAAATGCTGGATAATTAACTGAATTGTTTGACCAGTACTTGCAGAATTTTGGGAAAGTGTGAGTGATGGAGGCCCCACCGGAGTGCGATCAGCATGGTGAGAATGGTCGAAAGCGACGCTGGCCAGGAGGATGCCATCCACAGCCAGGACAACCAGAGCAAAGATAGCAATGGCAATAAAGGCAACTCTTGCACGGGATAAGTGACGAAAGGTACGTGGCGTAGGATATGGAGTAGTTGGCACCCTTTCAGCCATAGCACGCCGAATATCTTCCTCCTCGATGCGGGCTGATTCGGCACTATTGGGAAAATGGCGCGAGATCAGAGGGTCAGTATGATTAGCCCAGCTATCGCTGTCTTTATCTTCGGTTTCCGAATCCAACCAGGGCCAGAGATCGGGCATGCCAGAACCAGAATCAAAGTGCGCAGGTGAGTTACCATTGTTCAACTTTTGCCCAAGACCGTTTTTGGATGCTGGTTTGCTTTGCTGGGTGCTTGAGATTTGAGGAAGTGGTGTACTCTCACGTCGAATATCAGCTGAAATATCGCGAATGGGTGCGAGGCGCGAGGAGCGAGAGTAAAGGCGAGCTTTGCGCTCGCTTTTGCCCGCCTCGAGCTCCTCCTCCTGCTCTATGAGCTGCGCAGCTTCACTGAGCTTAGAAGCTGCCTGCTCCACGAGATCAGCCTGAGCTGTGAGCTCAGGCGGTTGGGACGTTTGATTTACTCTGCTGTTTGGTAAAGGGCTGGTAATGCGCTCAAGTGGATCATATTGCGCATCTCCAAGTTCCGGTAAGGTGGGATAATTCACGAGGGTAGATGCTGTAGATGGAGAGCTCTCCTGTGAGTCAGACAAAGAAGGCCTATGCTGAAATTGATATCGCAACAGCGACCTACATTCATCACAAAATACGGCAGTGGCTTCGCAAAGCTTGCTACAACGCAAACACTGGCTCATTTGTTCACCCTACGCACCTGCCCACGCAGCGCTCTTGTCCACACCTAAAAATACTTTAATCATGCGTAAGAGTGCCAAGCACTAGATACGCAACATCGTTCACGCGTACTCATAAGAAATAATTATGCTTTTAAGAACCATCAAACTTATCTTCACTTTATAAATTTTCGGAACGTTCGAGTCAGCAGAGTTCTTGTACTAGTAAAACGATTATATAGTACAATTTGTCACATCAAGCAAGCGGAGAAGTAAGCTCCTCTGACAATACACCATTTTGTTTCTCTTTCAATCATCTTAATGCTAATAATTAAGAAGTTATCCACAAGTTATCCACTTAGCTGAAAAAAATTGGTGGATAACACCCTTCTCTCAAGCCATAAAATAATGTTATAATCTGGTGGGGAGAAGTGGGGGGTTGTGGTGAAATTTCTCTAAAAGTGGAGAATTCGACCTGTGGGTGGGGCCAGGCGGTGCGCAGGGCAAGCGTGTATTCAGAAACGCTGGCTCGTTCAGGATGCGGGAGAACATCCTGGGTACACACCAAGCAAGGGGCCACAGGTCCGTGGGCACAATAGAAGGCCCTTATAGACATGTTTCTTGGCGAATATGAGCATACAATCGATGCAAAAGGACGTATGGCGGTGCCTGCGAGATTTCGCGGACAACTGGAAAAGGGTGCTGTTTTAAGTAAAGGTATGGGAACATGTTTGTCGGTGTATACAACGCAACGTTGGGAGGAGAAGTCGGCAGAATTGGTCGAGGGGAAAACCAGTGAGGAACTGCGTGACTTTGAACGGCGCATTTATCCGAGTGCAAGCGAAGTAGAATTGGATGGACAGGGGCGCCTGGTTATCCCAGCAAAATTGCGTGCTTATGCAGAGCTAGACAATGAAGTAACCGTCGCGGGTGTGCGCGATCACTTTGAGATATGGGACCGAGCAACCTGGCAGGAATATCAAAGGAAATTTGATCAAGAGGGGAATGGGAGCCCCTTTTAGTACATTTATCGACACGTATTCCGAGGGATGGCATATGGCTGTACTATCTTCTCTCAAGGGTTGCCAAGGTCATACATCGGTCTGGAAAATATATGCAAACAGGGCATATCCCAGTTATGCTGGAAGAAGTGCTGAAGTTTCTTCAGCCAAGAGCTGGTAGCCATTATGTTGATGGGACACTAGGTGGTGGCGGTCACGCCGAGGCAATACTTGAGCGATCTGCTCCAGATGGGAAGGTGCTGGGTATTGACGGCGATGCGCAAGCCCTGGCGAGAGTAGAAAGGCGCCTCGCCAAAGCTGTACAAGATGGACGATTAGTGCTGGTACACGGGAACTTCGCTGAACTGGCCCGTATCGCAGACGAGGCCGGTTTTATGTCTTCTGTGGATGGTGTATTACTAGACCTGGGTTTCTCATCTTATCAGATGGAAGACCCAGAGCGAGGATTCTCCTTCAGCACGGACGGACCGCTTGATATGCGACTGGACCAATCGCAAGGGCTAAGCGCCGCCGACCTAGTCAATAGCGCAAGTGAACAGGAATTAGCAGACATCTTCTGGCGTTACGGGGAGGAGACACGCTCACGCCAGATCGCCTGGCGCATTGTACGAGAAAGGGCACGGGATCCGATAACACGCACAACGCAACTAGCCAGACTGGCTGCGGCGGGTGTGCCTTATAAACCCGGCATGATTCACCCGGCGACACGGGTGTTTCAAGCCTTGCGCATAGCAGTGAATTCTGAACTGGAGCGCCTGGAAGCAACGCTCCCTCAAATAGTTGATGTGCTACGTGCAGGGAAGAAGGATAATACGGGAGGGGATGGGGGAAGAATGGTGATTATCTCTTTTCATTCGCTGGAGGATCGATTGGTGAAAGGGTTTATGCGGCGTGAGTCGATGGATTGTATCTGCCCACCTGATATACCCGTATGTGTGTGTAATCACAAAGCAAGCGTACGCTTGCTTACATCAAAACCAGTCACACCAACGAAGCAGGAGGTTCTAGCTAACCCCCGCGCTCGCAGCGCCAAACTGCGGGCCGCTGAAATAATTGTTGGCTCGTAGTGCGTCATAGGTCTTGAAGCCGGTGCCGACATCGGAACAAATAGTAGTAAAGGTGACGGTTGACGAGGGCCGATATTGGTGCCTACAGTAGTCTCTCGATTGTGTAGCGGATTGTTCGGTCGACCATAGCGGTTGCCTCACGATGTGAAGGAACACGGATGATGTTTCGCCAAAAAGATCGAAATAGTGGGGATATGCACTCAGGAAGCCAGGATATATCGAAACGGCCTATTCTGGCAGCTAAACGACGCCGACAACTTCATCCGTTTTTTTTTCGCATGGGGCCAGTAGCTTTGAGCATATGTAGCGTACTGTTGATCGGCTTGATGGCAGTGCTCTATCTCTCTCAATTGAATCAAACGATGACTGCGAACCAACAAGTTCAGCAGTTTCACAGACAACAAACGACATTGCAACGTGAGGACCAGGAACTGCTGTACACCATCGCTCAAGAGGAGTCGCCTATTTATATTGCTGACCATGCAAAGTCCCTCGGCCTGATTCCTGCCGACCCAAAAACTATACAGGTACTGGTTGTACCACACCTTCAACCCGTTCAGGTTGGACATAATGAATGACTTCTATGGGAGGTAAGTTGATTAGCTGGCAAGTATAAGAAAAAGGGGGCAAGACGATGAGCACAGAACTGCGGCGAGCACACCACCGACAAATGTTCATCTTCTTGCTGGTCTGCCTCGGCATTATTATTTTGCTGGCACGACTGTACTACTGGCAGGTACTCCAATCCCAGGGCGGATACAAACTGGCGCAACGCGCCAACATTGAGCACATTAAAAACATAATTTTGGACGCGCCACGTGGATTGATCTACGACATGCAGGGACAGATTCTGGCGACGAATGTCGTGCGTGATGACGTTTATGTTGAACCTCTACAGTTCACGTTAGATCATCCCGATAATACACAAAGCGCCCTGGCAGCTTTAATCGCTAGCTTACACCAAGTACTACCAAAGGTTTCGCTTGAGAAATTACAGGATGCTTTTGCCAGCGGACAGTTTACGGTGCGGATCGCGGTGGGCATCGACCCATCCCAAAGTGAGCAACTTCGTAAACAGGAACTACCAGACGTATTTCTGGAACCGCGAACCTGGCGTATCTATCCTGGCGGGAGTTTAGCGGCGCAAATCCTGTGCTTTGTAATATAGAGTGACACCGCTAATAATGGCAACTATGGGATTGAAGGGCAGTATGATGCGTTGTTAGAGGGGAAACCTGGAAGCTACACAGCAGAAAAGGATTTGCAAGGCAACCCGTTGGACGTGGGAGTTACTAACGAGCAGCCACCAGTGAGCGGAGCTAACCTGACACTGACTATCAACAGCACAGTTGAATACATGGTACAGGCGGCCCTGGCAGATACGGTAACGAGGTTACAGGCCGATAGCGGTACGGTGCTTGTGATTAATGCACACACAGGTGCGGTTGTTGCAATAGCCGGAGAACCAACATTCGACCCTAATCAGTACGGCCAATATGCTACACAGCAAGGATGCCTGGGAAGTGAAGAAGTGTACTTTAACCCGGCCCTCTACTGTGCGTATGAACCGGGTTCGACGATGAAGATAGTTACCATGGCAGCAGCGCTCGATCAAGGACTTATTACCCCTGATACGACCCTCAATGATCCTGGCTGTATGACATTTACTGACGCACCTATGGTATGCAACTGGCAGCTTAAAGCGTACGGTACCGAGTCCATGACACAGGTACTGATAAACTCAGCCAACGTGGGAGCAGCACACGTAGCACACGATATCCTTGGGGCCGATCGATACTATCCTTACCTGACACGTTTCGGTTTCGGTCAGCCTACCGGCATAGATGGTCCAGAGGCGGCGGGGTTCTATCTTTCACCGAACGACCAGAACTGGACC
>WNGD01000910.1_pt1 | contig 59399 bp, 82 predicted proteins | sample 5400671 | NCBI WGS metagenome assembly WNGD01 (sample SAMN13153369, study PRJNA577476) | soil metagenome | isolation source: 40 cm soil or saprolite under grassland replicate 2 | place: USA:California | collected 2016-06-15 | reverse complement strand
AATGCCTAACCACCGGCTAGACTAGTACAGGCGCATTATAGCACAAAAGAAACACCCACTCTGATCCTAGAGTGGGTGTCGCGCCTAACAGAAAGAAAGGATTGCAACATCTTTGTTACTCTCTTAGACGAACGAAACGGCAATTAGTAAAAATCACCCTCCCTGTCCATCCTTGACTGGAAGTTGTATCGCCTCTGGTGGCTTCTGTACGACTACTGGCTGTACTGTTGTTTTCGGCGCATACACAAACACACTACTCTTGAGGAAGCGATGCAATGGGGCCAGGACGGTCGCCTGTAAGCTCATGCCTACCGCCGTGATAATCCCAACGTCAGTAACAACATTGCCGGTTAATTGCCCTCTCAAGAACACTGTAGCCAATGCAGCGAGAGCGATGCATGCACCTGCCAGGAGCGCGTTGAGCCAGTCAGGAAACTTATCCTGGGCCAAGAGACCTGATAAGAGCGTTGCCAGTACGGGTAAAGCCAGTTCTAAGGCTTTGGATAAGGTCGCTAAATCGGTCGCGTTCATGAGGTTTTCCCCCTCCTGTATTCCAAGTGACTACCATATCACCTGTACGAACAATGCCTACCGGCCCTGTGATCGAGCCGGTCAGGCGATAAAATTCAACTTTGCGCAGGTTGCGGTTAACGGCTCTCACTTCAAGCCAAGCTCGTGCAGAATATTCAGAAATGCACTGTCCTCAGCGTTTAGCTCGTTTAGCTCCTGCTCTAGAGCGGTTTTACGCTGAGCATGCGCAGACTGAAGAGCAGCAATCGTGCTAGCAATAGCATCATGATTGACTGGTGGTTTCGATGGCTCTGGCCATGTGCCATGCTGGAAGCTAAAACCAGATGGGGGAGTTGGCACATTGGAGGGCATAATCGCTATACACCCATCAATCCCACCTGCTACGATATCCGCCCATCTGATAGGGACAGGTCGCTCAAAGTTGGGAGCTGCTGCCGGTTCCATATAATAGCCCCATCCCATATCATCAGAGTAGCCGACTCGCACAAAGGCATGCCCCCCATGATTAAGGCTATCCGCCCAATTATGGAGCGTCAGGCCAGTCTTGGCGTATTTGAGGTGACTCTCATCCGAGACAGAGATAATCTGTACCACACCCTGCGCATTCTGTGCGCTAATTTCTAAGCGTAACGCCTCCATATCTCCGCCGATGAGGTGTGACATGTCGATATGGCCAATGCCTTGTGAATGCAGCCAGTCTATCGCCTGAGCGGATGTTGTGCCTTTGGTGTCAGAGACGACATCAGGCCCAACGTAGTGCTGATAAATCTGGCTCATGAGTTGAGCAGGATTAGCGTAGCGTGTCGGATAGGCAAGCTGCGCAACCATCGCTAAGCTTGCCTCGACGCATTTGTACTGAGAATTGCCATCGAATTGATAAACAAACTTAAAAGTTGGTTGTAGATGTACCATGTGGTCTGCCATAAGTATTCCCTTTCTACTAAAAACAAAAAAGACTAATTGCCTTCTTTCTTTGCTTGCGGAATTGATGGACGCTTACGATGAGTGCTTGAGCCGCTCTTGTCCTGGATGGTCACCATATCTCCATCAATTGTGATCACGATGCCTTTTTGTTTGAGTGCTGAAGTGATTGTCTCGATAATATGCCGTTGAATGACATTTTCCTTCTCAAAATCAAGCACTTTGCTTTCCAGAACTTCAACTCGCTGCTTGAGTGCGCTGTTCGTATCTTGTTGAAATTTGTTCAATTGATTTTGTCGTCCATTTCTATAGGCCAAGAATCCGCCCACCGTCAGACAAATGGCTAGAATGGCATTGATGAGATAAGGTAGGGTTTCAAGTGGTACATTCATGGCAGTGGCGGTCTCCCTTCCTCAATAATATGCGTTGGATTGTCCGGCTTCTTACATGCTAATACAAAGGCCGCTTCTGCCGCCTTTTCTGCGGCTTCTGCCGTGTGCATCGTGGCCCGAATAAGCGTCTGTTCTAATTGCTGGGTATGCTGTGCGCCTTTCCGCCAGATGAGATATAAGAAGATGAGCACAGCCATCAGCCACACGACATAAAAAATGGTTAGAAGAACGTTTAACCATACTGGCATACGAGTGTCTCTCCTTTCTAAGTTGCCGTCAAAGTATAATCATTTATGATAGCTACGCCGTTGGCTTTTACGTAGCTATAGAGCAGGTGAGTGTAAAGCGTGCCACTTCCCAGCGTGCCACTAGCTGAACCTCCCCATATGCCGGCTTCTGTGTAGGTACCATTGGCCTGCGTCGTTCCAAAGTTGGTTGTGATCGTAACTTGGTTTCCAACGACGCTGTAAGAAGCAGGGACAGCCCGGAATAGCTCGCTTGCGAGTGCTGTATCGCTTGGCTGCACTACGTAGATTGTGCCAGTCCCTACGCTGTAGTACTTTGCAAATGCGCCTGTAGAGCCACTTGCACCAATGAAATTGAGTATCTGTGTACGTCCTGCTGTGGTGATGAGGTTATGCGCCTCGACTACCTGCTTGGCTTCTCGTGCTTTCTCTGAGAGCGTGAAGCATTGCCATGCCGCTTGAAACACCGCATCGTGTATCAGTGCGTCCGGTAGTTCATATATCCTCAAAATACCTTCGATATGCAATGTATCTCCCATGCTTCCCTCTACGTATGGATGAATAAGCTATCTGAAAAGCTGATATTGTCCTGCTGCAATAAGTTGGTTTTTTGGATAGGTGCAGCCGGATCGTGTGAGGCACTATTGACAGCCTTCTGTGTATTGCGGAAGAAATCCACAAAGTTGTCTACATACGTCCCTGCCTCTATCTCATATTGGTTGGTTTTGTTACCCAAGTAAGTAGCTGTGACCTTCTGGACGGTATAGTGTCCGCTCGTGATATTGTCGAGAGCGGACGTGAACGTGATTACCTGACCGACTCCAACAAGCTGATTGACCTTAAATTTGAGCGTCACTCGTGGCTGTGCATACTCTTCTAGCTCAGCTTCCCCACGCACGGTACACGATGCTAATGAGGTGAGGTTGTTATCGTTGATGTTGAAATAGAGAGGTCTCTTGTACTGAGCGATGCTATCAGGAGATTGCACTTGCACATAAGCCAGCGTATTGTAGGCATAGGTGACACTTATCGCCACACCATTCGCATAACCAGGAGCAGGGAAACTGAGCAAGCCAGGTACCCCATAGTTGGTTGTCCCGACGGTCACAATGCTTTGAGCATTCCCATAGCCTGTACCGGTATCCTGACCGCAAGAGATGCCCGCACCTCCAACCGTCACATTGGACGGGATCGCATTCGGATTGTTGTTGAGGTACACATTGACGGTTTTACCAGCTTGCACCGTTTCTGTATGGCTTCCATCTTGGAAATGCCAGGACTCCGTTATCGTTGTCGAAAAGACGGCCCCCACCACATGAAGAGCGTTATGGAGCTGCGTTCCGTCGTATTCAATCGAGTAGTCATAATAGGGAAAAGAATTTACGTTGTCAGGGCTGGAAGAGAACGTATAGGGGCATTGTGTGTAAAAAGGCGGATAGTAGTACACGTTATAGTAGGCGTCCACACCATAGATGAATCCGGTATCATTGACAAGCGCGTTCAATATCTCCCTGATTGTTGAGTCGGCAAATTGGAGAGGGGAAACTGTTTCGCCAACATAGCACACTGGCACGTTGCGATAGGCCAGAGCCTGCGGTGTATTCGTTTGCAGCGTCGGATCGGCTGCGAACAAAGGCGTGTTGGGCAAGCTATTCACAATGCCTTGAATAATGTTCACATCCGTCACGCTACTATACGTAGCATTGATCAATGCCGAGGTCTCCAGCAGAATATCAGCCGCTGTTACCTCGACATCCCATACCCTCACAGGCCCTTCGTATGATGCTGTCAGATGCGTGATAAATCCTGTCATGACACGATCAAACCGTGCTGCCGTGCCATCAGGGAGCGTCACGCTGTCCGCTTGAAGGAAATCACAGATGGGAGTCGGATAATTGTAGAGGGTTGGAAACCAGACCGGCTCCATTTGCGTTGCGGTAAAGGTAGCGGTGCCGCTATTCGTGGCGTTGGTTGTGGTGCCCCCAAAGATGACATTGGCATCATGAGCATTGCTCGGTGCAGTCCCAGTGATAGATACCCGCGTAACACCGCCGGTGTTGCTAAAGTAGGTCTGCTGTATGGTTGAGATGACTGAGTTGCTGGCATCTAACCATTGGATACCAATGAATACCGAACTATTGACAAATCCTGCCGTGATATTGAGGTTGAGCGAAAAGCAGTATGTCCTGTTAGGGAAGAGAAGCTGTACATTGGTATTCGTCGATTGCGCAACCGTGACGCTTCCAACCGCATTATTGCTAAAGGTCAAAGTAGCATGCGCACCTGCTCCAAAAGTTGGACTAGACGGGAAAGTGACCGTAGATGCTAAAGTACCACTCTTGACCCAAATTCCACCGCCGCCATAGGTAAAGTTATTATTGATGAGGTAGTTATGTGCTGGGATAAGCGTCGTTCCTCCCAACGCCACATTTTCATCAATCAATATCACCTCTTGCATGCATTGCAAAGCAAGTGATGAGTTATTATCAATGACCTGGAGCTTCGCTTTACCGAGCGGATCGCCCTGTACGCTGTCTATCGAGATAGAGTCATGAGGGACATTGCCGGTCTGATCGAGCTTGTTAATTAAAGTCAGCACTAGTGCGTCCCTCCTGACGTGAGCCTCGGTGTGATCGCCTGTCCTCTGAGCATCTTTGCAAGCTGCTTTTGTACCTCTTGTGCTACCTGCTGACCATGCGCTTTAGCATCGCCTGAGCTACTGCCTAGATGCACATGGATCGCACCAACATTCACACCGCCACCTCCTCCGCCAGCACGAGCCGCCGGTGGGGGTGCGCTCATTGTCTGGGCAACAGGAGCCATGAGGAGATTTAAGGATGATTGAAGGATAGGCTTTGCTGCAAGCATACTTTCAGAGAAGCCTTTGACGAGTCCAGGCCCCCAACTCATCAAGTCTTTACCAGGTCCTTGCTTAGCTGGGGAATGGAAACCCAGGAAACTGGCTACATTGTGGATGATGTCTTGCGCAGCTTGCCCTACGCCACCGGCCATATTCTTTATACCGTTGATGAATCCCTGAATAAGATTTTGTCCCCATTGCACAGCGGTATTTGCGAGATTGCCGAACCACCCCGTCAAGCTATTCCAGAGACCACCGAGCGGGCCAGCGATGTAGGTATTCCAAGCATTGCCAAAGATGCCGCTAATGAATGCCCAAGCTTGTGAGACTTTAGAAGAGATCGTATTCCAGACACCGGCAAACCACGTTGCCACGGCATTCCAGACGGTCATCAGAAAGCCCTGTATGGCCTTATTGACGGTGGTCACAATCCCCATAATCCAATTCCAAGCAGCGATTGCCGCGCCTTTAATGGCATTCCAGATTGTCACAAAGAAGGAAGCAACTGCATTCCAAATGGCGACCGAAGTATCATGTATCCACTTGAAGAAGCCCGCTATGGCGTCAACCAGAGCTTTTACGATGTAGTTGTGGTTATAGAGCCATGTGAAGTAACCAACGATGGTATCGACAGTAACTTTCCATCGTGTCTCTAGCCAGGTCACAATAGCCGTGACAATCCCTTTTATGCCGTTGACAAGAGCATTCCAAGCGGTCACTGTTGCGGTGCTAATCGTCTTCCAGAGACCCACAAAAAAACTTGCAACGGCTCCCCATGCGGACACAAACCAACTCGCTACGGCTGACCATACGCCTTGAAGCCAATGCGCAATTTGCCCCCAATGTTGGATGACAAGGATAACCACGGCAATAATTACAATGATGATAAGAACTACGAGATAGACAGGCCAGAATGCTGCAATGTTAGCAGCAGCAGCAACCCAGGCAGCAGCAGCCCAGGAGTACAACGCGATCACCATGACGACACCGACAATAACCGCCAGCACAATCAGGGTTGCTTGGAGTAGGGCCATCGCTACCTGGTTATTCTGGAAGAAGCTGACGATAGCTGATCCGATAGCGATCATTGTCATGAGAGCATTGACGAAGGCACCTACTGCATTTTGAAGTGCGCCTGACTTCACAAGCCACTGTGCAAAAGCAAGCACGAGCGGTGTGATCTTTGTCAGAAGCTGAGATATAACTGGCAACAATTGCTGCCCAACCTTGATCTTGAGAACCTCAAAAGCTTGTTGAGCCTGTTGCAGCTTGAAGTTGAAATCTTGTTGCACTGCCGCCCAGCCCGTTACGCCAGCCTTGCCGCTTTGCATTGCCCCTGTGATATTTTTGATGTTGGATTGGTAGGCTGCCATGTTTTTGCCGCCCAACATCAGAGACACGTTGTAGCCCGTTGCCCCTCCCATGATGGCCTTAAAGGCTTGTACCGCTTGCACCGAGCCAGCAGGAAATTTCTTCCCTACCGCATCGGAAACCTCTTGAATAGCCGCCGCTAATCCCTGGTGAGTGAGCGTGTCGTGCAATTGCTGAGCAGATAGCCCTACCTCTTTCATCGATTTCGTAGCCATCGAGTTAGGAGCAGCTAATGAGCGGATCGTGTTGGCAAGGTTCATGGCGGCTCGCTGTGCATTCATGCCACTATTCGTCATTACGGCAATTGCACCGGCTACCTGCGGAAAGGAAATACCCAGAGAGCTAGCAAGCGGCAAAACTGACCCCATGCTAGAGGCTAAATCTTGTAGATGAGTTTTGCCGCTTGCTACGGTAGCGGTTAGGGCGTTCATCGCACCTGCGGCATCAGTGCTTTTGAGATGATAATCTGTGAGGATGGTTGTGAGTGCGTTAGCGGTCGCACCCAGATCAGCATTGCCAACTTTCGCACCTTCAGCAGCGATCTTGAGCACATTCAGTCCATCAGCACCGTGATAGCCAGCCGACTCGATCATGTACATGCCGGAGGTGAGTTGCTTTGTGGAGGTAGCTGTATCGATGGACAATTGGAGGACGCCATCGCTGACCATCTTGAGGTTAGATTCGAGTTCGCCAGCACCTGTTACCAGCGAGGTCATCCCGCTTTGGAAGTCACCAGCCGCCTTAACCGCATCAATACCAAGCTTGACCGCGATCGCTGTACCAGCGAGAGCTACCATCCCTCCCAGTTGCCACATAGCTGTACCGGCTTGTGTTGCCCCTTGCATCAATGCGCTGGTACCGATAGTGCCAGCCTCTCCCAGGTTTCTCAGGCCGAAAATCATATTTTGGATACCAGAGCTGAAATTGCCTCCCATCCCTTGGACAACCCTGCTTGCATCGTCCTGTGCAGTAAGGATGATACGCATGCTTAGGTCTGCCATCGTCTATCTTCCTCTCAATCTTGCCATCTCAGCTTCTCTCTCAGCCTTTTTCTGTTGCTTTTCTTGCTCTTTATACCGGTCGTACTCGACTTGTCCCTCTGCAATCACGCGTAAGCGTTGCCTTTTCACGATGAGTCTCGGAGTGCTCTGTAAGCCTGTCCAGCCCCCAAAGAGTTCATAGAGTTTGGCGTCTATGAACTCGTTCGGGACTACTTCACCACTTTCAAGCTCGTCTCTGAGTGCTCGTTCGCAGAGTCCAAAAAATCGGTCTGCTCCTCCTCTGTCATATCAGGATTAGCACCATCGATCTGAGTCATGATGTAGTCGATATCCGACTTGAGCAATCGTTCTACCTCTTGAGGCAATGTGACCGTCTTGATGCGTCCATTGCGCCTCTTCACAGCGACCACGCCTTCGACAACCATGCGCTGGACGGTCAGAATGCGGATGTTACCTAGCTGCATTTCCATACTAGGCTTGTTCGTACCAGCCCCTTTCAGCTTGGATACCTGATTGTTTATCCATGCCTCATCACCGGCGGTAAAATCTTCGCGTATGAGTACCCGCGAATGTGCCTCCCACCATGAGGCGTTGGGGATATGTATTGTTTCTTCCATCTTCATTTATCTCCATCTATTTCTTGTCATGACACTTAAGATGTGTAAGTAGGAGGTACCTGCGCACGCACGACCAGTTTGTAGGCATATCCGAGCGTCTCGCTATACACACATTCGCCTTTCACGTTCGCCTCTACCTTGTCCTTGCTGGGATCAACATCGTAGGCGACATAGCGGCTTGGCAGGGTAAATTGCCAGTACTCGTAGTAGTTGACAGCACTCAAAGAGCCTAAGAAGCTGCCAAAGAACTGCGCACCGAACACGAGAGCCTGATTTTTCTTGAAGTTCTGGTACTGCAGATGATTTTGAAAATCTACCGTTGCATCCCAGTTGAGTTCAGGAGGCTTGCCTGTATCCCTCGTGGCTCTTGACCAACGCTGCGCACCATCACCCGTGTGATAGCCCTTCTGTGCTGTGCTCAAGGCTATTTTGAAGGTCAAGAAGTCGTTGAACTGTGTGGTGAAGGGAGTGCCGCTCGGTAGAGAGTCAATGTAGAATGTGCCAGGCCATCCAACCATCGGCAGATCGCCAGGCTGTGAAAGCGTGGTGAAGGGATTAGTCCCCATCGTGGTCGCAGCGACATCCCCCACGGTCAAAAAGTCTTGCGCCTCTCCCTTAGCGGTGATCATCAATTCTTTGTCTTTTTGCCAGTCGAGAGACGCATCAGAGAAGATGCTATAGGGTAGGCAGATACCGCTCGTGCCGTTGAACCACTCCAACATTGCTGAGTAGAGATTGATGTTCTGTCCATCGTTCGTAAATGCGTAATCCCAGGAGAATACGCCTGTGATAGCAATCGTCGCAGCTGCTGTCATGCCGCTAACCGTGATGCCACTTGCTGCAATGGAGCTATAGCGTTTGGTGCTGTAGAATGTGCCATCACTGGCTGGAATAGTGATGGTTTCCCCACCTGCTACCCCGTTATTATCTACAGCCGCGCCGGTGATCGTGATTGATCCGCTTACCAGGTTGCCTGAAGTCGTGAAAATCAAGAATTGCCCCGGAGCAGACGGTTGAGAGGTCAAGGTGTATGGAGCACCACTGACCGCCGTAGCCGTTTTGAGCGACGTAGCGGTGTGACTGGTAGTGATAACAGGATTGTTCGAGACGCATGTGTACGGAAACCACAAAGAGTTAGGGTACAAAGAGCCATCGAATTTATCAATCTTGACGAATTTATCAAGTTGCTGAATACGAATGTTTTTGAAGGCGATGCCTCGGTGATCCTTCGGGCTAAAGGGAGGTAAGTCCTCTTTAGCTACGCAGTCAATCGGCGCAAGAAACTTTGCTGCCTGTGAGGCGTAAATCGTGATCATCGCATTGGTCAGGCCAGCCCCACCATAGGCTACGCTGGTAACAGTCTTGAAAGCCTTCTTAGTGGTATATTCACTGTAGCCGGGGAGATTTTGGGGAGCTACTGGAATAGTCCCTGAAACCTCGTTGATGCTGTTGCCACCGGGATCGGTTCCGTTCGTGGTGATCGTCCCAGTGGCAGTGTTTCCTGCTACATAATAGTGAACATGACCGCCGGTCGTTGCCATGCCGACCGCGCTAGGGTTGAATGTGGTGCTCGTTGCTGATGCTACGGTAGTCGCGGCCAGGAGCAACTGCTCCCCGGCGTTTGTTTCTAGGACTAATCCTACTTTTGAAAGAAGCCCCGTATTTCCGACGCTAGGCATCTAATTATCCTCCATTGATATATATTTGTGTGGGTGCTGGCGGTTCATCCACCGGCGTAGGTGTCTCGACTACAGGAGACTCTAAAGGTTGTGTGGCGTTCTCATCTTCTGGTTGTGCAGGTGTAAAGCCAAGCGGCCTGACTTCCAACACTTCCCATGTTGCATCGTCATAGCGCACGCTACATCCGCCAGGGAACGCACCAAGGCGAGGGATAGAACCAGCTTCGTGCATAAAAGCGATTTGTTCAGCCATGAATGAGCCTCCTTTAATTTTCAAGATATCCATTGCGTAAGAAACCGTGATACTGATTGCATTGAATGCTGCCAGCACCGGCTCCACAAGTTTGTCCAACCTTATCTACTGTGATATTTGGCGGCTCACCATGTCGTATCCAACAGTGATGCCGTTCCTGCTTTCTGTCATCAGGCATAGTACAGTTTGAAGATTGACTATCTACCATCCACTCTCCGCCAGGAGTCTTAACCACCAAATTATGGATACCTTGTGGTGTGCAAAAATCATCAAACCACCATGCATACCACATGGCACCAGCAGGAGATTTACTGAGCGTTGTTTCCTCTCCGGTATCAGAGCGGCGATAGAGACTATCAGTAAAGCGTTGCCATTCATCGCTTTCTTGGAAGACATAGCCACACTCACATTGTGTAGGCCAACGAGGATCATCATGAGATAGTACAGATTTCAATCCATTACGCACATAGCCTCGCTCGTCTTTCTCTTCAGGTTCGTTTTCAATAAATGCCTTCGCATTGTGATAGCCCTGAGGAAGAGGGCAATCATTACCGTGAGCATAACGGCGCAAACTTACCGATACTTGCCCTGTAGGCTCTAAGAAAAAGCATTGGATATGAGCCATAAAAGTCTCCTTATTGAGCTAATACCAGCGTGTACTCACATCGCACGCTGAGCAAGAACATATGCGCCCGATAAATGACGCCATTAAACATGTCTCGGTAGAAATATTGTTCTGAGTTTTCCTGTACCAAGCTAGCGTAGACATTAGGCACATCTGGCAGCGTACCGCCTACTGCGAGATTGCCAAGCCGTACCGATTGCTGAAAGATTGGGATGATCGCATCTCTGATAATCAGGATGTCCTTCTCTGCGGTTGTAGCGTTGCTGTAGTCTACATAGCTCATGCCTCTAAAGGTGTGTAGCTCTCGTATCTTCCATCCAATCGTGCCGCCTGAACCATCATGCTTAGAGGTGCTTTTCAGGATGTCTATCGTGAAGCAGGGTATGGAGTCGGTAACGTCCTTCAAAGCTCCAGACTGAATTTTTGCATAGCCTGACTGTCCGCCGGTCAGGGTGAAGGTTGTAGTACCTGCCAATGAGACAATGCCAGCCTCTACCGTCGTGAGCATGCTCATGGGTGTATCCTCCCCACTGCCTTATCGAAGGCCACCAGGAAATTTTGCTCTACCTGCGGATATGCCTCGACAATGGCGTTTTCGGCCCATGCAATCCCAGGCCAGAACTCGAAGTAGCGTCCCAGGCTATCAGTCATTCCATTGAAGCCGTAGTTGGTGCGTTGAGCGTAGTCCTCACCATTGTAAAGTTGCCCTGTCCACGGCCCAAAGACGTCTTTCTCAAATGCGTTCTCTATTCTTCCAGTGGGGTTCTGGAAGTGCGACCACATCCAATCTTGTGCTTCAGTTTCCAGGTCGTCTAGGCTCTCTGTAATCGCATCTTGCTGGAAAGGAAGCCAGTAGACAGGCCAATCACGAATACGCGCCGCCGCCGCCAGGTCAGTCGGATCAAGATTGATCTGAAAGGTAAACGCCTGTCCGCTCATGTCCCCACCTCCTTCACAATCATGACCTCCAGGTGATCCAAGTCGAAGCTTTCAGGTGTCCCCTTTACCCTATAGTGCGTACTCGTGGCATTCTCATCAATCAAGAAGTCACTGGTACGGATATCAGGCACACCAACTGATGTTATCGATCTGTACTGGTGTGCCTGTCGAGACTGTTGTACCTTGTGGCCTTTGTACCGTAATGCTTGTGATAAATGACATGAACCCGCCTCTAGACTGCTGTTAGTGTAAATTGAACTGGATCGAAGATTTTGACACCTGCGCTGGTTGTCTTCTTAATGATGAGACTAAACGTCCCTGGATTAGCTACATCATTTGCTGAGAGCGTATAGGTGATGACCGCCGGGTTGGCTGTCGTGATTGCAAATGTGCCTGTACCAGCCGTGTCAAATGTTCCATTGGTGTTCCTGAACGTCATGCTCAATTGAGAAGCTTGCACGCCTGTCAGGTTCTCAGCACCGCTATCTAAATTGAGTGTGATGGTAAGTGGGGGGTCAGTTTGCCCCACATACCACGGACTTATTGCCATAATTCCCTCCTATCCTCTTGCCTTCGTTGTCATGCCTGTACCATCACGGCCTGACGTGATTATTCCCGTCCCGTCCCGTCCCGATGTCGTGACCGTGCCATCCCTCGTTTTTGTGATGACATTGAATCCGTCTCTTCCCACCGTGGTGATACCCAGCCCGCTTCTTGCTGAAGTGGTTGCGGTTGCTCCTGAGCTACTTGGAGGAGGAGCAGGTGTCCACTGCGGGTAATTGCCGATGTACGTCCGAATATCGTTGAAAGCTTGCCGGTAGGTCGTTGGGATATAAGCCACGTTGTTACCGTAGGCAGCATTGCCGCTTGCTGAGTAGTCGATTGTCCAGACAAAGACCTTCTTGGCTTGCAGATTAGTCGAGGTGCGCCCAGCGTCGTACATCTCTCGGATGTATTGGCTCTGCAATGCCTCGGTCAGCGTCGTCTGGAGTGAGACGCCTACACCAGCGTTGTGCGTGCTGGCGGTAGAGCCACCATAGCCACGGCCTGCCACATTGACTGTACAGGTAGTACCGCTCCGTGAGTCACACAATATCCACTCATTATCAATCAGCACGATAAAGCTTCCTGTTGGAAAGCCGCTATTTGAGCCTATCGTGAAGCTCAATTGAGTGGTGTTTGTGATGTTTGCGCCCAGCGTTGACGTCTTCATGCTCGGATCGTTGACAATGTTCCCAACCGTCCAACCTGTTTCCAGTACATAGATCGGGTTTCCTGCCAGTGCAGTACCGGCTAATGCATTGGAGATCAGCGTGATTTCTGTACTGACGCTCGGTGTAGCACTGCTATCGGTGCAACTCACGTTTGGGTCAGGTGTGCATGTTCCATCTCGGTAGTAGTGGAAATCACACCAATCTGAGTTAGTGCCGATATTGCTGAACAGGTTCGTACACCAGTTTGTGATATGGGTTTGAGCACTAGTCGGTGTCTTGCGCACTGCACACTGTCCTACTGAGACGCCAGGGTACAGGGCTTTAATCATCGGATAGCAGCGATTGACCACGGGTACCAGAGCGTTGCTCGTGCGCGGGCTGTAGGTGTCAAACTCCTCATTGCCGTCCTGGAATGCCTGTGCAGTGCCATGACCGGTAAAACCGTTGTATCTATCCACAATAAAGCGTGCAAAGCGTTGATAGGCCGATGCCGTAGCAATCTGGCCTGTACCAGCAATAGTAGCTCCATTGGTATGTGTTGCGGCTGTTGTGCCCTGATAGGCGCGTGTACAGCCACTAAACGTGTTTGTGGCATTCGTGCCGACTAAGATAATCTCACTGTCTATCTTCACCACAAAGCTCGAGGCAGGAAAGCTTGCGCCTGATGCGACAGCAAAGCTGGTAGCAGAGGTAGTTAAGCTCGCCTGATTCAGCGTTGTCGAGATCGTGATAGGGATAGCTGCGACGCCGCCTCCGTCTGTGATCTGATAATTGTCAGGACAATCCTGCAACGTCAGCAAGAGGTTGATCCCGTTGGAATTGCATTGGCTTACGGTATCATCCAAGACAGCTAACGCCGACGCGTTGTAAATCGGGCTGTTGGAGGGAGGATCAACCATAATCGAGCCTGGGTTTTGCTCCAATCGTCGCCATGCGAACTGATGCCGTAGCCATATCTTGCCGCCCTGGGCGAGATTTACCAGGTCGCTAAAAAGCTGAGCAGGAGTATTAGTTGGTGGGCTGCCGCCGCCAGGGACGCTACCATTCACAAAGAAGGTGAAGCCATAGGGGCTGTCTGTCGAGATGGAAGAAGGAGCCGTACCATCCGTGCAGCTATAGCTATCGTAGGTGCAAATCTCGCTCGTGTTGAACGGATTGCTCACAATGCCAAAGCGACCAGCACCTACAATGCTCGTATCGCTGGCTATAGTGACATTCCAAGCTGTAGGCTCTAGCGTGCCATCGGCTAGCCAGACTTTGGCTTTCAGAGTTGAGCCTGTGACGCGGAAACGTATCCAGTAGTAAGAGCCGAGCGTGACGGTAAAAGCCGCCGTGCCGATTGTCGTACCGGTACCATTCAGTACGCTGAGTACATCGAGATTGCCGCTCTTGAGGCGACATCGATAGTAGGTGTTTCCAGCCCCGTTGCCCCGTCCAAGCAATCCGATAGATGAGCCAACATTATTGACAATTTTCACCCTCACCAATTGCTCAAAATCAGCAGTAGTTTTCACACCGCAATATTGCACTGATAGAGCATTCGTAGCCGTCAGCGTGCCGCCGTCGCCATAGGTCGTGCTACTGCCAGAGATGGTATATGCGCCCGTGCCAATGGCATAGGTACCGGCTCCGCTCACAAGCGTCCAGGTCTGGCCGTCTGAGGTGTTGCCCCATCCGGTGCTGGTGGCCCGGAGGAAGCTATCTACTGCTAAAGTTGCCAATTCTACATCCTCCTCACTTATGCACCACGGCAAATCCGCTATAAGGTGTCTTGGCTGGGGACTTGCCTTTGATTAAATCTGTCATGACATTAGCCATCAAGGTCTGCATGCCAGCGATCACCGTTGGTGTACCTCCCCCTTGCACCACATAGCGATACGTATCCAGGCAAGCTGTCCAGTTCGTTGCGCCTGTGGCAAAGACGATTGCACCCGATGGAGCCACATGCTATTGGTGTCGGTTACTGAGGTGGTGCCAATGATTTGCAGATTGCTTGGGCCATTGGGAAACTGCTTATCATACTCATAGCCCACCAGGTCATAACCGTAAGTGGTGCTATTGGTGAGTCCCGTACCTCCAACATAGGTGCACGAGGTTGCTGCCGCATCTGTCTTCCATGCCACATTCGAGACGCCGTTACCAGCGCTGGTGAGCAGAGAGCTATACATAATCCCGATAAGCTGATTTTCCGGTCGGTTGACCGGAAATTGCCGCCATTGCGTCGTTACCCTCGTATTGTCTACCCCAAATTGAGGATCGTTGTAGAGCGTCATCGGGCTGGCTCCCACCTTGTAGCAAGTGATGGTTCTGTTTGCATTGCCCCCAGCGTCATTTTCAAAGCGGATCTGCCAGTAACAGGCATTAGCTCCCAGAAAAGCAAGCCCTACACCCGCCGCGAGAGCCGCCTCTACACCATCCCTCATTTCACGAGACCAATATTCGTCATGTCCTGGTGAGAGGAAAGCCCGATAATTGAGCAAAAGCGCATTGTTAGCGTGAATATCGACGCTCGTGAGGTAGCTGAGATTGTATCCTTGCGACTCCGCCCACTTGATGAAATTCATCTCGAATAAGATGACACCATGAGTACCGCGTCCTTGCACGATAGGCCGATTGAAAGATACTTTGGTCGCCTGTGTTGCGCTATAGAGGCTATACCCTCCCCAGTCGTTGTATGCCTGGTCAGTCGTCACTGGCCTGACATAGCAATAATCCGCTGGACTGTTACCTCTCACCACAAATGTTGTGTTGGTGCGCCATCCATTGGCATCGGTAAACTGTGCCAAGTAGACGCCTGTATAAGCCGTGCTCGGTATCACCCATGTATACGAAGATGCCCATCCTGCCTCTACTTTGTGTGTTGTGCCATCGATAATAGCGGTTGGGCAATTGTTGAGCGTCTGTCCGCTCTCATCCCAATAGCCTTGAGCGACGCCTGTTTGCGTGGCGCTCGTGAACTTGAGACATCCCCCTGTACCCTGGTAGTAGCCCATGCGGTAAATAGTCAGTGTCCAGGTCGTTGTATTGACTTGTGTCGAGACGTAAAACGTGACGGTTTGTCCTGGGTCATAGGCGACTTTATCACAGTACGCTTGTATTTGCGTTGTCGATGCCTGTGAATTGATGACCCATGCCGAGGTACCAGTATTTTGATTTTCCGCATTGCCCAGACTGGCGAAGACGCTGAGTTCATATGCGCCGATATCATAACCTGCGCCTTGCGGACGTGCATTCCCATCAAAATCAGTAGATGGCGCGTTCGTACTCGTGGCTGTATCCAGACATGGACTCCCAGCACTTAGATGATAATTCCCAGAGCCATCGGTCTGATAATTCACGAAGAGTGGATTGGCATTGGTCAGGTTGGTATCCGTCTGCAACGGGTTTCCAGTGCCAGGGATGAAGTCGTAGGAGGTGTAATCGTACGTTCGGACGTAGGTTCCATACGCAATATTCTTGCGAAAGACGTTATGCGTTCCACATGCGCTACTCTGCGAGGCATATGCTGAGTTCGGGCCGCAATCTCTGAAGATATTGTTTTGTATCGTGTTGTGGTCAGCAATATAGCCTGATCCATAATCGCCCCAACAATCAAGTCCGTAGGTATATGCCTTGATAATCGTGTTGTTCGTCACCAGCCAGTTATTCGGGTTGTGGTAGAGCGAAATGCCCATACCAGATGACTGAATGATGAGGTTATTCTGGATAGTGCTTTGAGACACGGAGTTATCGCACTGAACATAAATGGTGTGGACGTATTGCTGATAGGTGATGTTGCCATTGATATCTTTCAGTCCTACACGTTCCACACGATTATTCTGGATGACGACGCCACCCAGGCTGTGATAATTGGTCTGCCAGTTTCCAATCCCGTACCCACCGTTGGAGTGAGGATTGAACGAATTGCACACATCGTGAACCCAACAATTCTGCACCGTCACATAGTTGGATTCGATGAACACCCCAAGCTGGTAGTCAGGTGCGGTTATCTCGAAGCCATCGAAGGTGATATAGTCGGCCTGGGTATGGAGCAATGTGGTACCGAGACCTGATCCCGTTCCCTGAACGATTTTAGCTCCCCACTTGACCGAAGAGAGAAGGGTGATCGGGTTTCCAGATGTACCACTTGTATTAAAGGTGACTTTCCCTGTATACGTCCCTGGTGCAAAGATCGCGGTATCGCCAGCCACGAGCTTATTCTTCACCTTGGTAAGCGTTAGCCAAGGTGTGCTACTACTCGTGCCGTTATTGCTATCAGAGCCAGTTGGCGAGACGTAATACGTGGTCAAATGCTGTTGCTCCTATTTGTAGTCAATGTCAATGGTGAGAGTGTTGACGACTGATACTGCGGTACTGCTGTCTTGTATGCTTGTAGATGCAGTAGCTCCCCCTGTTGTCCCTATACTGATGCCTGTTGCGAAAGGAATACCAACCGTACTGTGATAATTGGCACGACCCGCAGGAGGCACACCAACGGTACGTATCACCGTATCTGTTCCAACAGTTGGAGCAGTCGCTTTGTTATAGAACTTCACGTAAGCCCAGCCGGTATCATTATTACTAAACTCATAGCCGTACACCTGCCCTGCCGAGTTCTTGATATTCGTGGCATTGGTTGATGCTGCGCTAATCAAATGGAATGTGGTTGTCCCGCCTGTGGTCTGTGGTGCAAGGTTCACACTCGAAGCCATCAATGCCAGCGCAAACGGTGGAGGTGTGCTGTAAAGCTCAAGTGTGCCTACACAGGAGGCATTACTACTCCACACCGAAGGACGAATACGCAAGTAGCGACCGCTAATCGGAATGATAAACATGCCGTTGGTTGTGGTCGTACTGATGATTGCGGCATTCGTGATCTGAGTCTGAGCAGAGATAAACTGAGTCTGCAAGAATGTGGCATTATCGTTGCACTGCTGAGCTTGCAGTGTCATTGACCAGGTACCGGTCAGTTGTAAGACCGCGACGGTGTAGCCGGTTACGTCAGTTGAAAGAATGAGGTCAGTAGTTGTGCCGGTCACGTTAGCCGCCACTTGACCGGCGATCTCAGTACGCACGCTCTTCACAGGAGAAACATAATCGCTTGCAGGGACGACAGGCGCGCTATTGACCATCGTGGCCTGACCGAGCGCACTACTGTTAGTGACCGTGACATTATGAACACCTTGCGAGACGCGCACCGCAATCGTGGCACTGCCTGAAGTGGTCGGATGTAGCCTCACACGGAAATTCGTAAAGCCAGAGATATTACACCGCCATACGCCAGCCGCCTGTGAGCCGCCAGTACCCACCACCTGAGAGGCAATGACGGTAGGCGAGGTCACAAGCTGACTGGCCTGAATGGCATAATAATTTGCACCACTATCGGGGGAAACCTCAAAGAGCAGCGTGCCATTCAGGTTAGAGGTGACGATCTGAATGAGTCCTGTGGCTTGACCGCCAGGGAGCACAACCGAGACCGCATCATTATCGTTAGTAACGGTTCCACTTGCTGAGGTATCCACTCCAACACCTGCTATGCTCAGCGAGCCATAACGCACGCCGGCAGCGTCTACCGAGGTAGTGGTAATCTGCGGTACAGCCGGTGCATGATTAGTTGCATCCCAGCCAAGAATCTCATGATTATTATCATCGAAAGGATTTGCACCTATGCCCATCTACTTATCTCTCCTTATATCGTGAACCAGTTGAAGCCATCGCACACTAAGCGCAATGCTCCATAGGCCGTATTAATGACTTTATTAGCTGATCCATCGATGTTATTAGCACCGCTCACCGTGATGTTATTCGTGTTGGCATTGCCGCTCTTATCCTTGATAGTCAGGTGCTTCCCGAATGCGTTCGTCACTGATGGAAGCGTGATCGTGATTGCGCCTGCCTGGTTACACAAGATAATGGCATCGTTTGCCGTTACGGTGTAGTTCGTGGTCACAGTGACCGTGTTCTTGGTCTGCTCATCAAAAAATCCCGATGCAGCATTATTGAAGGTGTAGGGGTTATTGTGCTGGTTAAGAATGCGACAGTTCACCATGCGAGTAGGGCCAGCTCCTGCTTGCTCCTGTAGCGCACGTGCCTGTGCAGTCGTGGTGTAGTTGTTGAAGAGGCAGTTTCTAATCTCGATACCAGCAGCGTTCCCATCTATCTCGATGCCGTTGTCTCCATTGTCATAAATCACCGCTCCATCGACAACGGAATTGTCCGATCCTGTCGAGAGGTGCAACCCTTCTTTATTAGCCGCAGCACGAGCGTACACGCCGCCCTGTATGATCACACGAGCGGTTGCGTAGAGGTTATCCCCGGCGTTGTCAGTGGAATAATTGTCCTGACAAATAAAGTCGGTGCCTGTGCCAGGATTGATACTTATTCCAGAAATACTGCCACTGCCTGAGTTTGCCCTGACCGAATTGCCGATGATCTGGCAGTGATTGACACCCAGGCCAGTACCGTTATTGACATTGATCCCAATGCCATTACCATAAACGATGTTGCCTGCCACTACCACGCCATCAGTATCGTTTATGCCGATGCCGCCAGAGTCCCCGTTTAGCGAAACGTTGCCGTAGACCTCATTGCCGGTGATCGCAATGTGTGAGCTAATCTGATTGGTACCAACCTCACTGGTATAGCGCGTCTGTATGCCCTGTACGCCGTTATTAGAGCAAGTGTTACCCGATATCGTGATGTGTGATGCTCCCTCACTGCCTATACCGTCTCCCTGTCCCTGAGTCGGCCCGTTCCCGTGGCATACGTTCCCGGTGATTGCGAAGTAGGAGCTACCGAGTATTTGTATTCCAGAGAATGAGCCATTGTTGCACTCATTGGCGTTGATCGTTCCGTAGGTGCAGGGCGTGTAGGGGGCTATATCCTGAGCACGAATAAAAATCTGGTTGTCGAAATTATTTTCTAAGCGATTATTGGAGATAATGAGATTGGAGCATCCTCCATTAGCCATGATGCCAGAGACATAGCAGTCATGAATGTAGCAATTCTTGATTGTGACACCGTTGCAGTTCTGCAACCAGATGCCAGAAAGCTTCGTGTACTGGATGGCAATCTGAGCGACATTCGCTTTGTTACCGTCTATCTGGATATCTGAGATGCTGATCCGGTTCAAGCCCTTCACAGTGATGACATTGGATGAAGCCTTGGGTAACATGCGCAAAATGCTGCTTGTGCCACACCCTCGGATGGACATATCATTGAGGGGAATAACGATATCTCGACTGAGCATGTACACGCCTGCAGGAAAGTAGAGCGTTCCTCCCTTCGAGTCGACAGCGTGATTGATGATTTTCTGGATAGCTCCCCAATCATCAGAGAAGCCGTCACCACTCGCGCCGAACTCCTTCACATCGAACACCATGCCGGTTGTGGCTTCGTAGTTGTCGTTAAGCGCGTTGGTATAGATAGGATAGCTCATTAGATGCGCCTCCTATACGGCTTCAGATAGTCCTCTGCTTGCTCTTGGAGAGGCGTCTTTGGACGCATGCCGGTGCTGTATTGGTATCTGACCTTGCCGCGCTGGACAGAGATAGCGTTGCCTGGGTTTGTGGCTTGTTGCATGAGATCGGCAAAATAGCAGATTGTGGCCTGTTTCACATCTTCAGGAATGAGCCTCAATCCACCTGTGTACGTTGTGCGCATCAATCCGCCAGGCATGACAATCGTTCCGGTATTGAACTGGTACCAGCCGTCTACCTGGTTGATAGACTCAATATTTGTCTGGATAGTATTGAATGCGTTATTGAAGCTGTACGAATGTTCTATAGCGGATATGCCGATGATTGGGCTGTTTTTAAGCCACACCACGCGGGTTAAGTTGCGCAGGTTGATATGGGGAGCATGAGCTAGGGCAATTTGAGAAGCTTGTGTGAGAAGTGCTTCACTGTACGGATCGTTGCTGCTCACGCTGCCCGCTTCCATCACCTCTCTATAAACAATCGTTACCGGCTCACCAACGTTGTGAACGAAGGCAGTAGGTGTGTCCAGATTGAGTGTGCCTGGGTAGGGAGATGTGTAGGTAGTGACGTTCACACCGCTAAAGCTGATCGTCTCCTGAGTGCCGCCAGTACCGATGATAGCGAGCTGTTCGGGCTGGTTATCTATGCCAATCGTTGAAGCCAAAGGGAAAGCAGAGGTACCTATCTGTACCTGAAAAGTACCGCCTACGGTTGTGGTTGGAGGTGCTTGTATGCGCTTCTTGCAGTAGGTATCACATCGCTGTGAAGCCATGAAAAGCTGTTTGTCAATCCCTGCTGAAGTCATCAGGTTAAGCATCGGCTTGAGAGCGATGTATAACGCTGAGTCATTCAGATCAGCTTGTGTAGCGTACTGCCTGGGCATATCAGCACCTCCTTCCTACTTAGTTAGCTTCTCGCAGTTCGGTTTTTTGTCTCTCGCCTCTGAGGTAAACATCTACCTCGTGCGAGGTGGCTATCCGGTAGCCCTCCTGCATGCACAAGATGAGAGCCTCATCGATGGACACCTCTAGGAAGTGTCCATCTCTGGTGAGTATCACCATGCTTATTTCCACACGATAGTAGCGTCCACAGTAGCAGTACCTACGGTGACACTTAATCCTGTCGTGAAGGCAACATCATAGATCAAGCTGAATGGCGCGATAGATGCCGCAAATGCTGCCAGGAGGCCAATGATTGGCGTAGTGTTCGTCAGTGCGTCATCCAATTCAATCGTAGCGGTTGCCGTTGGCTTATTGACGATGACAGCATGGAGCACGCCAGGGCCAGTCTTGACGAGCGTCGTAGCCGCAGTGGTTACGCGGGTATAGTTATAGCCGCCAATCGTGACCGTTCCCTCGATGGGCAGCGCAACCGGCTTGAAGATGGCCGCCGCCGCCGCATACGGCTCAGAGCCAGCAAGCGTCGCCTTTGGTATGACCGGGGTAAGGTTAGGTAATGCCTGCGACAATGCGCCAAAGGTATACAGTCCGGCAGGGGTTGTAGTGTTCTGCGTGCTATCCAGTGTCCAGGTGGTACCGGAGGTGACCGAGACGGCCTGAGCCGCCGTACCCACCGCTACGCCTAGGAAGGCCAATGAATTCGGCACAGATGGCGCAAGAGCTGAGGTAGAAGCCGTGGTGCCTGTGCCAGTTCCCGTTGATGACTGATCAGGCTGCGCTACCACCTGAGCCAGCAGGCCACTCACCTCGTATATCTCGACAGCCATCGAAGCGGTAGAACCGGCATTCGTGACGGTGACGGTATTCGCGCCCGCCAGGATGTTGACGGCGTAGAATATCTGTGCTGCAAAGGTTGTGCTGTTTGGAGCAGCGACCGCCGACGTATAGGTATTGCCCAGCGAGTCAGCAACGGTCATTGCAGTCCCGTTACCGCAACCGGCTACTACCACGATAGAGTTGCCAGCCATGTTGTTACTCGGAAAGGCTTGCGCGAGCGTTGCGACCGATCCCGTACTCTTGCCTCCAGCCTTCTGCACGATAGATGGAGTGCCTGATGAGACCTTCGTTATAGGAGTGGCAAATTGCTGACCTGACGCCGGATCGGTTCCTACTGTGGTATCAGCTTGTGGAAGCACAATGCCGGTGCCAGGAGAGACCAGCACTCCTTGAGCAGGAGCGTAATTCCCGTCCTTTGGAACGGATGTTGATGTTCCCATCTTCGTTATCCTTCCTGCAACTATGCCGAGCGAACGCGGCTAATCTTGGCGGCAAATGCGCCACTACGGAGAGCGAAAGTCTGATCACCTATCAAAGCGTACTGATTGCTACGAGCGTTGATCTGAGCAAGAGCCTTCATGCTCATTTCATTGAGGACAGCTACAACCGCAAATTCAGGGTTACGAGGCACCAGGTAGATGTCCTCCACATTTTGCGAGCCAGTTTGCACGCGTGGGTAGGTCGCGCCATCAGAAGCGGCATTGTTGCCAGATTTGGCAACGGTTGCCCAGTAGCTGGTCGTATCAACGACGCCATCAGGCGTCACAGGTAGCCCGGTATCAGTGAAGGAGGTTACGGCTGTATCACTCGTATTGTTCGCTGAGATGAGAGCGTACAGGCTCTCTGTACCTGTGGCAGTACCACGGAAGAGGCGATATCCGAGAATGTCGATTGTATTGCCGAATGCATCGGTAGGCGTTGGAGTCGTCCATGAGAAAATGATGCTCTTGCCATCCGAAGAAGGCGAGGAGCTAAATTCAGCAGAGGCAGCAGTGAGGCCATAGCGGGTAACGGCTTCCAGCACGTAGTAGTAGGTGTTTGCAGCAAGCAAACCACCAGCAGATCCAGTGTTGTTAGAGGTCAGGGTTAAAGCTCCCATCGTGCCTTGATTGGTCATGAAGGAAGAAAGAACGATAGGAATACCGCGATAGGTAGCAACTTCCAGGCCAGCATCGGTGTAGTTGTCAGCAACGGCGGCATTTGGATCACCGAAGTCGTCACGAGCGAAAATCTTGGTCATGCCGGCGTTGAAGCGTTGCTGCTGGACGAACAAGCCATTTAAGCGGCTCTGCATTTTGCCGCTCATGAGGTAGAACCAGTCGGTACCGAGTTCGGTAGCTGCCACACCCTTCACGCTGTCGATAGCGTTATCCATCATATTCAGGGTCAAGAGAGCAGTACCGGCGTCAATCTTGTTGCCGCTCGCTACCTGATTATCGAATCCGTTCCACTGTGGACGCTTGGTATTGATAGTTGCTGCTTGCGCACCGTAGTACATCGCCATCTCTTCAAGCCAGGAGTAGGATTTACCGGCGGCGGTGAGTTCCAAATCCCTCAGAGAGCCGTTTACCGTGGCTACTTGCTGAGTGAAAGCAGGGATGTCCAGATTGACCTGCATATTCTTGATCGCGTAGCTGGACTGAACATAGCTCCCAGTCGTTGCTGCTACATCAGTGGTGGATGGGGCCTGTGTGGTGAATTGGGCTTTAGGAAGAGCCGTCTGAGTGTTAAAGTAAAAAATGTCCGTCAACCACGTTTTGCGTGGGAGAGCACGGCGCATCGGCGCGTATTTACGCTGGTCAATGAGCAAAAGATTGTCGATGACCTTATTAATTAAAGGAGCTGCCGCACCCCCGGTAGCGTACGCTTCTTTAAGATCGTTCAGTGTTGCCATGTGGGCGATTCCTTTCGTGGGTGCTAGATGGCCGCTCCATCGTAGTAGCCGGTTTTGTAGAGGTACAACCGCCCGAACTCATTCAAGAGGCGGGTTGCGTCAATGTTGTCAGGCAGTGGCTGCGTGCGATCTGCGAGATGACCCCAATCCATTCCCTTCAACTGCTCCTGCAAGTAGTTGTTGCGGTAAATTTTCGGATTGTTGGGCTTCTCATTGCCGACGTTGGCACCTTCTACCAGTGACTGGCGTTGTGGTGCGGGTTGTGAAGCCATGAAAGCCTTTTTCATCTCTTCCAGCTTAGCGTCAAACGCTTTTTGCTGTTCGGCAAGTTTGGCGTCTAGCGCCTCTTGCAGTTTCTCTTCCGGTGTCTTTGGAGGCTGGACAGTGTGACCTGCCTCCTCAAGTAGTTTCTTTGCCTCTTCGAGGGTCATACTGTTTTCCTCCTGTGGAATAGGTTGTAAATTTTCCTGTGGATCGTCGCCATCGTTCATGCCGTCGTCACCTGCCATATCGCCAGAGGCGCATTCGATGCCGAGGGCTTCTGCAAGTTTGTCGTGAGCAGCATCCATCTGCTCTTGAGTCGCTGCTGAGAATTTGCGCCCTGCCTCTTTTGCCATGCCGCCAGGAGCGCATGGACGGCCCTGCGCATTAGCAATGTGATCGTGAATTTCTTGGAGCTTGCCAGTCTCGACTACAGCGTGTTTGGGGGCTTCTTGTAAGGGTTGCTCTTCCAACAAAAGCAGAGCGGTGGGCGTCTCGAAAATCTCGCTCAGCGTTTGCGGTTCGGCACTTTCAAGCACCACATCCTCAACTGTTACCGTCTCTATGCCTGGGGTTGTGGTGAAATCAATGCCTTGTAACCGGAGGTCATCACCTGTTACGAACGGTAGCCCGCTCTCTTGGCTCAATTTGAGGATAGCCCCGCTAGCGCGTAGGGAAGTTTTGAGGTAGCCATGCTTCGCGAGGGTGGCAGCTTCACGGCCTGTCGTAGTGTCTGGCATATCGATGTTTGCCCATGCATCCCCACCTTCCTCCCACACCTTCGTGATTTTGCCAGCAAGCTTCAGGCTGTTGTCGTTGTCAGCTTCACCATGAGAGATATAGCAAGTGAGCGGGTCAGCTCCTGGCGTGCTGAGTGCAAGCTGAGCTGAACAGACCAACTTCGATACAGCTTCCTGGGGATAGATGCGACCATTGCGAGATTTTGCGCCATAGCTGAGAAACTTGGTTTTCAGGGAGGCTACACGTGGTTTAGGAGTAAAGGTTGTTGAGGGAGATACGCTTTCTGTGGATGTAGCAGGGAGAGACGATGTAAAGCCTAATCGTTTGGCAATGGATTTAACTTTCGCCCGTACTGCGTCGGCATCAGCAGCGTGACCTGCTAAATCCCATGCATCCGGTACGTCAGAGGCATCTTTAATCGGAAAGCTGCCATTAGGCCCTGCGCAATTGTCAGGGTGAGACTTGAAGTATGCCGCCTTTGCCGCATCTGTCCACTTCGCTTCATAGAGCATGAAAAAAGACCACTCCTCAATCTGAGAAATGGCCTCGATGGGTTATCCCGTTATGGCTCTGGTTGTATTGCTTTGACTATAACATATAATTAGGGGTTATGCAAGTGCGTGGTTTATAATGGCTCCCAAACACACATACTGGTATCATCTATCCCAAAACTATTGAGAGCATGGAGCATTTCCGACGGGGTGCAACTTGCCCACCGTTCCATGAGACCCTTGGTCGTGATGTGCATCACATCGTACCGCTTGATGATCGTGCCAGGGTCTTCAGGGTGACGAAGAGGCAACAGAAAAGAGAGTTCTTGTACAATCAGCTCTGTTGCGCCGTCAAGATGAGTAGTGGCTTTATTGCCGCTACTTCTAGCAATGGCAGTATGTAAGGTCATGCTCATTTTCTGTTCACATTCTGAAGCTCACTTATCATCTCAGGAGTAAGTCGAAATGCCTCTTCAGATAACTCTAAGAGCATCTTATCAAATGCAGTAGGTAAGTTCTTTCGCTCTACCATATTCGCACTCTCGACTTGATACATCCCTACGTTCATCGCAGAAAACATGACAACACCCTTTTCATCGATGATTTCAAACTCATAGATATTGTGAAACGTTGCCTTATACCCTGCTTCAGATGCTTCCTCTGGCGTATCGAATACCTCTTCACTTGTGTAAGTTCCACCATCAAAACATCCTTGTGGGTCTATATCAGTACAGTCAGGACATGAGAGACGATATCGGTACTTCATCAAGTTCTCCCATCAGATACATTCGTTCCTCAAGAGCATCAAGCAAAGCAGGCTCTTCATCCTCATAGAACATCAGGTATTCATACAAGGCGGGGTCACTTGACCATAGCTCATTGAGCCATTCTTCACTCATCGTCTGCTCTCCTGTTGTAGCAAAACAGCAATCCTACCCATATGCCAGGCGCATAGCGGATACTGCTTATTGCGCCACCGATAGACATACTCTACAGGCTTTTTATAGCAAAACGCACGCTTGCCAATGCCGAGAATACGATACACACGCTGAGAGGTGCAATGTTGCATGATACGCTCCTGTCTATGCTGTTTCCACCATTGTACCACGCAATTCTTGCCAGGTCAGCAAGTGCTGTATATCCGACCGTCTATCCCATAGCACAATCCCTTGCTCAGAGCGATACGCCAACAGCCGACGTGTCACGCTAGAGCGGATCGGCTGCAGCTCACCTTTGTCGATGGTTGGAGCAGGTTGCACGTAGAGAGCAGGACATGCATGCACCTGGGTGATCGTGCTCAAGAATGCATGGCAGGCTGGACACTGGCGACTATTCACTCGCATCCTCCCATATCCGACGCCACAACTCTATAAATTCACTTTCCGTCATGACAATAATGCTAAGCTGGTACTCGTCTTCCATCAATCCTCCTTTTTGCCTCGTTGCGAAACCATGTGCATAGTAGAGTTATCATCGTGGTGCATACCTGCTCTTCGTTGCAAAAGTCGCATTCGATCACATGCGATACACATCGACCAAATTGCATTTCGCACATCTTTTCTAGTCTCTCTCTGGTAATTTCTTGCTCTGTCATGACAATAATAGATACGTCCATCAGTTTAACAACCTCGATTTATCTTCTATAGGATGGGTTACAGAGCCATCAACAATACGGTTCACTCTATACTGACCAGCAGGAAACACGATACTTCCAGCATTATCAATAGCTGCTTGAATGGATGCCGTATCATCGTGAATACCATCACCATAAACAGGGATAATAGCATAGCCAAGGGCTTCCACTAAAGCACGAATTAACTCTTCCATCTAGTCCTCCCTACTATCGAAGTACTTATTCGTGCTCCATACCTGCCTAGGTATCATGCGCCTGATTGGGCTTTGTCTTGCGATCTCGTTTAGCGTGGCCTGATGAAACTGTATAAGCTCTTGAACATTCATCGCTTTGATACGAGCGGTATATTCTCGCAACTTCTCAGGGTTTCCATCGTGATGACACCAATATTGAGCAAGAGCACGAATATGAGCACGACGTTCACGCTTGGCTTGTTTGTGGTTCATATATCCCTGTAAGGAGCTAAGATACTGACAAACGATTTAGGCAGATCAGCATCGATTACCACAGGATTACCAGCGCAATACACATCAAGCAGTCTCAATATCTGCCCTTTTTCTCTCTCAGGCCAACTCTCTGCGAGGAGTGCGACCAGGCCAGCTAGCACATAATCACGTCCATACATCTCGTGTTCGTCGTCCTCATCTTCTGCTTCGTCCTGTAGAGCAAGCCTCATAGCCTGCTCAACTTCAGCGAGGGTATGATACACAGGTAAATCTTTTATTGGCATCTATGATTGCTCCTTTGGCTTCTCCGTTGGGATTGTTTCGCATTCACAATTCGGGTGCGCAGGCTCTAGGATCGCGCCATTCGGGAAAGCTTCGCCTACTTTGCGCACCTCTCCATCATTGGCAAAGCACAGGTCGCAGGCATTCGATTGACTGAGCCATTTGAGGTATTCGACGCCCTGATCGCGGTACTCCTGTAAGCGTTTGTCGAGGTTATCAGGCGACCAATCGACTTGTTGAGCGGATGTATCTGCGCTCTCCTTTGGTTGTGCTGTACCCATCCTGGAGTATGTCCGATCATCTCCAATGGCAAGACAAAGCTGATCGAATACAAGCGGTACATTTGGCACGCTCTCTACTGGAAGAGGCGCATCAGCATCGATATAGGCTAATGTGATGTGAGGCGTAAAGTCAAAATCGTTCGCAACATTCACACCGGTATCACTAAGGCGTTGTACCAATGCAGCACGCCACGCGACAAGCCCTGGCACGTTTACGAGAGCGATAACAGGAGAGAGATTATCTGAACTATCCGAAGGTGTAAACCGTCCTAGCCCGCCTGTAGCTCCTTCAAGCGGCATAGACTTTGCAGCAAACGATGCAAGCTCTTGTTTGAGTTGGTCTATGTTGAGCGTGACCTCGTTCTTATCGCCCAGGAAAGCCAGGGTCACATGCATATCTTGAGGAGGCTCACCATTGGGTAAAGCAAGCTGTGAAGCCGTATCCGGATCGAGCATAAACGCGATCATCATGCCGGTATGCTGTTCGACAATCTGCAATCTTTCCTTTGCTGGCTTCTGCTGTGGAGGTTGTTGTTGTGCTTGCGGTGGCTGTCCAGGAGCCTGTAGCGGAGCAGGTACGGGTTGAGGCGGCTCTTTGGCCTGTTCGGCTTTCGTTTGCGCTAAGTCAGCGTTGGCTTTTTGTTGTTGGAGCGTCACTGATGCTGTTTGCCTCTGTTCGTCTGCTAGTTCACCCATTCTTTCGAGAGGAATAACTTCACGGCCAGAGACGATGATAGGTATTGAGCCGATCTCTTTGGGGTAAGGAGTCTTACCAGAGTCTTGCCGCTCTTCATCAGGCGTTGACAGCCCGCTAAAGATGCGTTTTTGCTGTACCTCGACTATTTGGGTATCACTCCTATAGTCAGCGTACTTCGTATTGACAATCCAGTCCGTGATACCCAGCACGCCGACTACTATCCTTTGGTTGAATTCTTCAAGAATAAGCTGCTTGATGGGGTCAACGGTATTGAGACGAAGGGATTTATCCTGGTCTTCACCAGATCCGCCTCCGATGTTGCCACTCTCGATAATGCCAATCGCCGCAGGTGGGACACCATAGCCTGCTAAGATTTCCTCACGAGAGAACACCCGCCCACCGTGGAAGTCTATATCAATTGGCCCTTTACCATACTCGTGAAGCTGCGCTCCTCCCCACATGACCGGCGGCACATGAGCATTCTGTTCGCCTGTGTAGTTCTCTTTGTAGAATTTGACGAACGTTCTAGCGTCGTCAACATCGCTCTCAGGCCCTAATTGTATCCATGCGCTGGGCCTAGTACCCTTCCTGAAAAACATTTGAGACCAATCCACCATCGACTTATCAGCATAGGTTGGATTGACCAACTTCTCTATAGGCGAGAAGCTAATCATCTTGGCACGTTTGGAGGGAAGCCACCATCTGATTATCTGCTCCGGCTTGAACTGTACCTTTTTATTGCTCTGAGTGAGCATCTGGGTATATCCAAGGATAGTGCCGTGTTCATCAAGCTGGTAGGTTATCGTTGGGCAGTCCAGGGAATGAAGTTGAGGAAACAAGCCACCAGGGACAATCTCTGCATAGCTTTCTCCATAGATTTCGAGATCGTCGGATGTCGCACGAAGGAAGCGCAATAATTTGACAGCAAGACAGAACTCTTTCAGGCGATCATGTGTGTCTTGCTGCCCCTTGCCGTGCTTTACCTCTTCGAGATGCCATCCGCCAGACGTGAACCGCTTGCTAATCACATCTACGCAGGCACTAACCCAGGTATTGCCCTCGTACACACGATAGAGCGTATCTTTCCGCTCGTACTCGCTCAAGGGGCGCTGATCTCTCGCTTGCCCCATACCTTCGTTTTCATCCCATGCCAAGCTGAGCGATTGCGGCCCCTTGCTGCTAGACTTCGTAGCAGCTTGTGTAACTTTCTTTGTGGGCTTGGGCGCAGCTTCTACCAGGGGCTGGACTAATTGCAACGTACCCCGCGGGCGTCTTTTATTCGTCATCTTCTATCTATCCTCAATTCATCGCATTCAGCATCATGACCATCATGTATGCCGTACCCAGCACTACCAGCACCACAAACACATATGCCAGCACCACGCGCCATGTTGGCTCATCTAGTTCTTCATCTTCGTCCATCATTTGCTCCTACTGAAATATATGAAAGACAGCAGCACATATCATAAATCCAATAAGCAGAGCAGTTAAGACAAGAACTATCTTAACCCGTAACCAGAACCTCCGCTCACGTGCCCCATGATAAATAACATGGTATTCTTTTCTCATCACTTGCTCCTCTACTGAAAAATCGCGTACCCGCTCGGTACATCCTCTTGCGGTATAGGTTGCTCTCGCAGGTCAGTATCTACGAGAATACCGCCAATCGCCTGTACTCCTGTCATCAATTCGGTAAAAGCCCACACATTCGCATCGCAATTATGAACAAGGACGCACTGAGCATAATACTCATGGGCGTCCTCTACTTGAAGATTATAAACAGATGCTTTACCCGCGTCGTATAACCCAAGCACACTTACGAGAGCAGGTACGTTGTGGTTTTGATTTTTTTGCATTAAAGGTTGATCCGCACACAATGCACTGCCTATCTTCGTAGTACCTTCGTGTTTGCTCGTTCCATTTGGATATGCAAGAGCGAGAACAGAATCGCTCATCACCTTTTCTTGATCGAGTAAGGTACGCTTTTCCGCACTGAATACATACCTGTTGTATGGGATCTCGATCAGTCCAGCTATCTTTTCCATGCTGAACATGCCACTCATGACCCTCCTCTGAAGAGTGCCATTCCTTTGCAAGAGGACGTATTTGTTCAGCATGTTTCTGACGTTGCTCGTGAAACTCGGCTTTGTGGCGTTGGGCATGTTCCTTCTTGGTAAGACACTCCAAGTTGTCGATGGTATTATTAAGCGGGTTACCGTCGATGTGATGGATTTCACAGCCTGATGGAATGGGGCCATGATGCGCCTTCCATATCTCTCTATGGAGGGCGTCAACACCGACAGCACGGTTGCCTTTTTCATCGTAGGGCCAATAATAGACGCGCGAGTGACGTCTATGCGAGGTTGGGTATCGCGCAAAGGTGATACCATTGTAGATAATTGTTTCTCGTTCCATGTCTCCATTATATCACCCCATACAAGAGAGTTCAACGGCACATAGCCCTTATTCTGAACAAAAACGGGATGATTGCCCGTTCCTGTCAATGTTCGACCATTCGACATAGACACAGAAATGACCTCTGTATTTGAATTTGTCATACCCGCCGCTATCACGCGTTTCCATCCTTGACGTGTCAGCACTTTCATGCCAACACAAATAGTTTCTATTGGTTTTTCTCCCTGGTCAGTCATGACCAAAGTTCCTGCCACAAAGCATCTATCCGGTGATTTCTCACCAGGTACCCAATTGCATTGTTGATACTCGGTATCTGGGAATACTCCGCAGTGATGTATCAAAGCGCGCTGGTACAGGCTAGATATCGGCTCCGCTCTTAACTGCTTCCCTCGTGTAGCCCTGACTGCCTTGTACGGAACATGTCCCATCCCTTTCTGCTTGGCAATGTTGTAGATGATTGCACCAACCATCTCCCCACCGTTGTTAACCTCACCAATGATCGCGTCTGCCTCAAAGAGTGCGTATGCTGTCAATGCCGCCGTTGCCCATTCGTCAGGAGTGCCTACAAGGCTATAATCTCCCAACATGTACCCATGCCCATCGACACCCAGGCCGGCTACCACTATGCCAGCCTCAGCAGGATTATCACTGGTAGCATCGCTGCTAGCAGGTGGGTCTACGGCTACTACAATGCGTTTAAGCTCAGGATGCTTGGTAACTCGATTGTCATCTATCCATTGACGTTTCCAGAGAGCACCATCGATATCATCGATGATGTGACCCTCTATCTCCTGATCACCGAGTCGAGTACCTGCATAGCGTCGGTTTATTTCAGCGATGAAACGCGGTGAGAGGTTCTCTTTGTTCTCAAGAGTTGACCGTCTGGTAACTACCGTTGTCGGATCGGCTACCAGGGCTTTCATCGCTTTGGTGTTGCGTGGCGTTGTGGTGACGATACACTGCGGATTGACACCAGGAGCAGGCTCTATACGAAGTCCAAAGGAAAGCTGATCCCACGTATCATCGTACTGCCATGCTGCCCGCTCATCTGCCCATGCGAACGAATGCTGAGGGCCTCTGAGCTGATCCGGTTCATCTGCACTATAGGTAGTGGCATATGAGCCATTAGGCCATACGAGCATGCGTAAGGACGGCTTGTATTCGGGTCTGAACCAGGGAGGCGATATCGAGAGAATGCCGCTCCGACCTTTGACCATCACATCGCGCACATCTGCGACCGTCCGCCCTACCAACGCGATATGACAACCAGGATAGGCTTGTGCTTTCTCTATGACCCATTCCGCACCGGTGCGCGTCTTGCCCCAACCTCTACCTGAGAGAATGCACCATGTAGACCATTGCCCTTCTGGTGGGAGCTGGCTATCACGTGCCCATGCTTTCCACTCGTATTTAAGCCTTAGTACCCATTCTTTGGGGGCTTTTTTAATGTACTCGTATTTTCGTTTCTTGCTCCATGTGGCAAAGAGACGAAAAAACCTGAGTTCTTGCTCAGGTGTGTAATTAGCCTTGGTTAGCTTGCTCTTTGTTTTCATCAGTCAATGCCGATGCGAGATCAGCTAGTAATGATTGTTTTGCTTGTTCTGCCAGGTCAGCAAGCTCAGCATGAATGTTAACTTGTGGCTTCTCTTTGTATTCAGGAAGATTTGCCTTTGCGTAAGCCATGGCCAAGCTATCACTCCATTTGGGTACCATCACCTGCTTACCACGTTGCATCAGAGGCTTACCCTTGTGATCGTACTTCTGCTTCCCCTCGTCATCCATCACTGGCTCATACTCATAGACAAGCTGCCCCATGCTGACCATTGGCTCTTCCCATCCCAGTATGCCCCGTGCGTAAATGGAACTACGTGCAACGTCCCTGGTGCGCTCTATGGCGGTATCCCACGCTTTAGAGAATGCCTCATCACTCCCACGCCAGCGATACGCGGTATCACGCGAAATCTCGGCTTTATCGCAGGCGAGGGACACGTTGGGGTCAACTTTCAACGATACCAGAAAGCGATCCTTGGCTTCCCTCTGCTCTTTTGCCCTATCTTTCGCGTTCACTCCGACTTTCCCCTATGCGTATATACTTGTCCGATTGCAAGACTTCCACACATGCCACTTCTTTGTCAGATGGATCATCATACACACCATCCGCTTACAGGTCGTACTGCCGCAATAATGACAGCTCCCGCACGAAGCACACAGATTGTTGCCACAACCACTACAAACCCAATCGCTCATACTCACCTCAATATGGTGACGGCACCGATGTATCACCCTCACGCCCTGCTCCTCGCCTTCAACTTGACTGGAATGATACACCGGTTCGTCCTGCTACTCGTCACCATGCTTCTCGACTGCGATCAAATGCGCCTTAACCAGGTCGGGATGATCAGCGTAGATTTGTTGCACAAGCACGAGATTGCGATGCTCTCTCTCAAGCCGTTCTTTGGCCTGTGCATGTTGCGCATCGATGACTTCAAAATCATGCTGAAAGCGGCGTTGCTCATATTCCCGATCCTTTTCGTCAACCTCAGCACATCGTTGCAAATACACGCGGTTCTGCTCTTCGAGTGCCTCAGCAATGCGTTTCAGTTGCGCTATCAATTCTTCCATATTCACCTCTCAGAAAAAGCCACACATCACGCTACCAGCTCGCATTTCTGGCAATGGTACGACGTATACCTGTTTACCTGTCTTCTCACTAACGAAGCATGTCACCAGCCCGCCAGCGTCATCGTTGAAGTCTGGATAATCCTGCTCAGCGATGAACAGGTAGTCAGGATTAGCACCATGTCGATGATAGAGCGACCTGAGCAGTTGCTGCACTGCTGCCATTGTCACCTTCGACATGAATACCTCAATAGTGCGCTTTTCGGCAAGCTTTGTTGTGCTTACAGGATAGAGACAGGCCATCCTAATTCACCCATTCAATACGAGCGTTATCGTTATAGCAGTGAATTTCTTTGAGCTGACCAATGCTCTTGTAGTATCCATGCGTGCCATGCTTCAACCAGAATAGATTGCAGGATTGATCAGGCCACTGGATACCAAGCGCGATTTCACCAGTACCAGAAATACCGGTTACATCCACTGAGCGCACTAATCTAAAACGATGGAACGGGCCTGACCCTTGCACCGTATCATTCATAACTACCTCCATATTCTCAATACAAGCCACACATACCAGACATAATAAGCAGCAATGCCAGCCATCAACGCTAATGGCACACCCAGCCAGCACAGGATGAACGGATATCGATGATCGTAGATTGTCTGCTCCATTCATTCCTCCTCGACAATGCTAGGCTTCGTCTCTGTACTCTGCTGGCAAATAATGCCCTCTTGCACCGAGCGACTTACCCAGCCACATTTTCGCCTCTTCCAACTTCGTGATAGTCAAGGCAACCTCACGACCGCCATCCCCACGGTTAAGCTCATCAGCTAATACCTGAGCATCCTTGATACATCGGTCAATAGACACGCGTAACGCCTTTGTCCAAGGCATTATGTCCAGCTTGTTGTTATCCATATTGCTCCTAGTACCAAACAAAAAGGCGTTCCCAGCCATCCACACACAAAATGTGAATAACTGAGAACGCCCGTAATCGTGTTATCGTGCTGTCAGCGTTCAGAATTTAGAAATAATTTACGCCTCACCCTTTGGTGATAATTCCCGATCAGTCCAGTCCGTCCATTGCGGCTTACCAGCAGCCCATCTTACCTTCATCTCTGCATGCCCACCATTCAAGGCTTTGAGCCAGGCTAGTCGCTGGTTCAGACGTGCTAGAAATGACTTCGGTACGTTCGGAAAGCGCACCGCTAGAAATTCATCTGTATCCTCTGCCATCTTACCCCCACTGCTCCGAGAAATGTGAGCGACCATGTTCTACCTCAAGTGTAGCATATTTTGATGGATATTTGCAAGCTAGCTGTTTGTCTCGCCCCTGTGATAGAATAGGTATGTAGAACAGTAAGTCCGCAAGGCTCGACCCCAGGGCGTGTTCGAAGGCCGGAAGTGCCTTGCACTGTCACAAGTGCGGAACCTGATAGCCTGATACACAGGCACGCTAGAAGCCCTTGGCTTCCTGCCATAGGGTACTTCACCCTACTGCTCTGTTAACGAACGAGCAAGTGAACAATAACAGGTCTACGTTTCCTTCGCGGATGGTCTCGATTCGATTGAGCAACGGCTTTGCTTCTTTTATCTCTTCCTTGCTGACTCATTCGTTTATAGAGACCATCACACGATCTGAGCAGGTTCTGACATTTTTTGCTACAGGTCATCCTATCAGGCGACGGCATGGGTTTAGCCTTGCTGTAGTGTCTTCTTTGGATTTTGTCGTCCGGTATCGATTCCTCGCAAATACAACAGATGTAGGAAGTCATGCTGCATATGCTACAAGCTTCAGACGTGATAGCCATCGTGTTTGACAAACCCATGCGCAAGCATCAGAAGCTGTTGCAGCCTCTACGCACTCAACAAACGTCTCAATCGGTTTACCTCCCACGATATCCTTGATGTAAACATTCCACTGGTAAAGTTTTGCTGCCATTGATGCCTCCTCTTTGTTATTTTTCAGTTCCAACCGAATTATACCAGAAAACTAGGGTCAAAATCTGTCCCTGACCATCAATTTTCTACTAAATACGCCACTGCTATCAATCGCTTCAAATCGTCCCTGTACACCTCATTGACAATATACCTGTACGTCACAGGCTTACGAGCATCAACTGGCGTTTCATCGAGCACCTTCCCTAACCATCGGTCTCTGGCATCCTCAAATGTGGCATCAGTGACACCTCTCTCGACAACTTTATGTATTTCTTTGGCTACGCCCTCCTGGGGAGCACGTCCGTGCTCAGCTACGCCTTTGGGCATTAGTATACCCCCTTGTCTTCAGCTATGGGGATGAAAGGCCGCCTGGCCGCAGCCAGAGGATGACTCGCCACGAGCAACCATGCGCACAGCAAGTTTGATAGCCGCACTATCGGAAGGGCAGCCATACAATTCCCGAATGCGTGCGATAGCTTCTCTATCAGTTGACTCAAGTCGGATAGTGGTGACATTCTGTTGTTTCTTTCTCATGGCACGAGTTTACCATACTTGACATGTAGGTGTCAATGTGCTATACTACAGATGTTCCGTTGGGAACCGTAAGTCCGTAAGGCATGACCCCAGGGCAGGTACCCATTGCACACAAACAACTCAATACTGTTTGGGCGTTGCGAGGTAAATCGTTCCCTCGCGTAAAAGCAGTAACGTACAAAACGTTCTGTGTGCCAATCGTTGACATGGATAGTACGTGACCGCGTCTTCCATCGAGATTGTACCGAACATCGGCCTGGAAGAGGCCAACAGGGAGCAATTCCTGTAGAAGCCCCTCGGCTTTAGCCATGGGGTGCTTCACTCCTTAATCCCTTCCGCTATTTTGTAGAACTCCTGCCGCACCAATTGAAGCCAGTGTGATTTATCTGCACGAGCCATTCTTAGCCCATTCTGTGTCGTCTCGTAGACAGCTTTTCCTGATTGGATATGCACAATATCAATCAGGCGGACATCTTTCTTAGATTGTTGCATACGGTAGCCATTCCTCAATAAATGCGCCTTGATTGCGTAGAAACGGCGCGTGTCCGGGCTATGTAGCTCATAGCGGGCTTCCTGCTCTAACTCCCTGATTTCTTGTTCAATGTCTTCTTGCATGATTAATTCCTCCCGACGATGCTCTCTAATGTGGCCTTCCTAATCCTGTACTTCTTCCGTGTCCCTGGACTTGGCAATGTGATTGCTTGCAAGACACCTTCTTTGATCCATCTGCGAACGGTCGTATCGTCCACACGCAAGCGGGCAGCCACTTCACGCACTGTGAGCAATTCTTCCATCTATTTCCCTTCCTTATATATCGTCATGACAATTATGCTATAAGCCTCTTAACGATGATATCAGACTCGTTCTTTTTCTTCTCCCAGTCCTCCTCAGACCAGATATAGAGCGGCCCTTTGGTGATTTTGACAACTTGCTCACCATTGCCTATTCTCTCCAGGCTAAAATCCAAACCTGGGGCATCACGTCGGACTGCACCAGCTATCCGTGCCGCTTCATGCTCACTCTGGCGTATTGACTCAATTTGGCTCATAATTCTCTCCTCCTCAAACTCAAATACTTGCTAATGGCACGGTCGGTACTGGTATAGTCGCTCTGCTGTCCACTTCACTCAGTACTGGCGTCACCCCGATCACATCTGGCAACCGTACCCACATTGCGCCGAATGGTCGCGTGATTGGCGGTCGCTGGCATACTGGACAGATGCCACATGCACAGTAGCCACCGCACTGGCTACACTTCTTGTTTGTCTTCAGTTGGCAAAGGACACATTGCTCCATCGTTCCCTCCATAGCGACGTTCAAACTCTTCTTTACCCATCAGCGCAATATAGCCCTGCTTGTCTTTCCGAACACGCCAGCCCTGTGCTTTCACAGAATTTAGCATCATACGCATTTCGTGCCACTCTCGTATTGTACTGATCAGCCACACAGGAAAGAGCCAGATGTGCAGTATCAGCCCGAACAGAAACCGAAACGCACTACTGACCGGATCGGATGTGAGCTGCCGTTGTCGCTCTTCGTGTGACCAACCATGATGCTCGTGTAGACCCAACCAGAGGAAGATATACGCTATCCAAGCTATCGCAATGCCGAGAGAGACGATAGCTAGTGTGATTAATGTTGCTCCAACGTAAATCATGAATGATCCTCCCACTTTACATCATTTTTGAGTTGCGATTGAGTCAGACACCATAAGCGGGCTTGAAACTCGGTAGTGGGGCCAAACAAGCCCAAAACTGAACCTGGGCACCAAGCAGACCATTGGCAGTCCAGGGTACCTATAAGGTTGAAGCTGTCAGGAAGCTCACCGGCTAAAACCCTGGCAATAAGCGGCCCCTGATGTTCAATCTTGGCACGCCGAGCTTGAAACTTCCTCACCGTGTTCAATGGACGCATCGGCCCTAACACGATAGAGTCAATGTAGAAGCCAGGGAAGTTCTCAACCCACCATTGATAATCCTGGAGTGACTCTTGAATAATGGGGAGGTCTGAATCCTCTAATATCACGCTTGCACCTCCTCGACTATCTCCCCATCCATCGTGATAGCACCCATCACAGTCAATGCTGCACGACAAATAAGTTCAGCATCGAGACTGAACACGAAGTCAGGCCATGCAATGTACAGCCCTGGCTTGTTGGCTATGTTGCCCAATCGTTGCAACTCATACAAAAATTGTTTCCTTTTCGGAGCATACCAAGTATTTTTACTTGGCTGATCCCAGGTCTTGTGAATATGTTGCATCACGAGCCAAGCAGCCGCCATATTCTGGCTGTAGCAAAATATGTACTCGGAATGCCGTTCCATCACCCGCTCATGCACTAACTGGTTTTTCTCCTCTGATGTGAGTTCATCCCACTTGCTCATCGTATTGCTCCTGAGTTAATTTAATCGTTCGGTATTTCAGCGTCTCGTTACTTGGCGGCTTACCCCGTTCCACAAGCGAACGATGATAGTAGCGTGCCAACTCGCCAGGCTTTGTCAGGATGATTGGTTGCACAGCTTGCATCACTGGCTCTGTGCGATACATCGGACAGACGTACAAGCCTGGGTCTGTCTCCTTTGGGAAATAGGGGCATGCATAAAGCTGACTCCTGCCTATTTCTATGCCTTTTTCCTTGCCCTTGCGATACATGTCGCGCAGTGCATCGCTATTGACGCTGGCCTGAGGATGTAGCCATCGCTTGATCATCTTCTTCCATCGTTGCCATAGTGGACGCTTTGTTTTGTTCATTCTAAATTGAGCCCAGTTTGTACCCATTGGACAATCTGATCGGCTTCCTGCCCTTGTGCGATCATGTAAAGGCGCGTTTTCGTCTTGTCATAGCCACATCCAAAAACGACTTCATATTTGCGTGCATCCTTTGATGCAAGATGTTGCGCTCGTGCTATCTGCTCCTGGTCTGCCAGGTCAAAATGCACTCCCATAGCTAATGGATATCCCATTTCTATTCTCCTCTCATTTCTAGAATGTACTCCCTTTGATGTGAAGCTGCCAGATGAAAAAAGATTTCATGGAGCGCATTCCAGGATACAATCATCGTTAGCTCCTTCTCGCCTTCTAGGTAGAGGCGAATACGAACATCCGGCCCTATCCTGGTAAAGCTGATACTTGGATAATGTATCCCCTGCGCTAGCCGCTCTATTTCGCGTTTCTGGCGTGCTATTTCGGCTTGCAATTCGTTCATACGCTCTCTCCTAAATTCTGTCCGATCACTTGCTCGTGATTGGCGCGTAATTGTTCACGTGCTTTCTCTGCATCACGGCTACTCACCTCGCAGCACAGATCGACAAATAACCACAACTCTTGTAACGCATGTTTCAATTGCTCTATCTGCTCTTGTTGACTATTGACAAGAGTCAAGGCATGTTTCAATTCTTTGGCTAGCTCTTCCATCCGTTCACGCTGACCGTGATAGATGGTTGACATCTCGATCAGTTCATCTTCCAGGCTCATGCTTGCCCTGCCTCCTCTCATTCTCCCAGGTTGCACGCTTCGCGCCCTCATCATTCGCAGTAGCGATCAGCTTGAAGTAACCGATGACACCTCCGATAGCACCCAGAGGCACGCCAATTAAAAGCCCGATAATTAAAAATGGCATTGTGTTACGCTCCTTTGTCTTCTGAAGCCGAGGGAGGCCCTTCAAACAATTCGGAATCCGAATTGTTTTGCTCCACAAATGGCAGTGAAACGCCACGCTGGAGCGCAAAATTGACAAAGCGCACACGATCATCGAAAGACCATTCCGCTATGCCATTGTCACGTATCCGCATTCCGGTACTCACAACGAATGCTTGGAATTGAGCGTCCGTTGCATCTTTCAGGCTAACTGGGTCTGCGTCGGTAGGCAATAATTTTGCGGCTAATTCCCAGGGCGGTAGCCTCTTCTGTAATCCAATTGGAACGCCTGTCCCATGCTCGTTTGTGTTGCTCATATTTGTCTCCGTCCTTGGCTTTACTCGGTTTTGTAAAGTAGTAGAATTCATACCAAGCTTGCATATCATCTGACAATCCGGGCCAGTGTTCACCTGTCTTATACCGGTAAAGCACTACATCCCTGACAGGATTTTCACCATGATTTCCGAATTGATCATACTTGCGTTGCCTACCTACTTTGCCAATTTTCTCAAATTCGTCTCCATCGGCTTCAGGTGCTACTTGAGTAGGTTCAAACAATTCGGAATCCGAGTCATTTTCCGAATTGTTTGAAGCCGAGGGAGGCCCTTCAAACAATTCAGTAGGAGCAGGGATATCCGGCTCCATATCAGGCACTAATGGCTGCGTCCGTTTTGCCCCATCTGATCGCCTGTCATCATTTGGGGACTCGCTAAAGGGTAGTCTACACGAGTATCCGGATCGCTCTTAAAAATGGCAGATTGAACATCCTGATTAAATTGTACAGTCTGCTTAGATGGAGGTGGCTGTAACTGCTGTTGCATCACTGGCAGTCCAGTGATTTCATTCAACACCTGCGCAGTCAGATTCTGTGCATGCTGCTCAACAATTGCCTGTGCCATTGGGGAGTTAAGAGCAGCCTGCAACCGTTGCTTTGTCTGGTCCAGGTAGCCAAACTTCAAGTCCATATTGGCCTGGTGGACCATCATCTCGTATTCTCGCTCAGCATCGTTTTTCTGCTCTTCCATCTCCATGAGTTTATGATGTTCTCTTTGCGATTTGTCAACTTGAAGGATGAATATCCAGCCGATGAGAGCCACAAACGGGGTAGCAGGCGAAAAGATGCGCCATAGCTCCACAATGCCGAGGTTCGGGTTAAGCGCAATCACGATATTCAAGACGTTCACAATAACCTCGACAGCCGTGAAGATGTACGCTATCCAGAGCTGGACGCCAGGCGTGAACCATGACGCTTTGCCAAACAAGAGAGCCATGATTGAAGCTGACGTGCAAAATGCACCCAGTACCAAGAATATCTGGAAGATAACGGCATAGGAGCCGGTATAGTGACCGATGTTCATCCAGACAAAAACGCCGTCTCCATAGAAGGAGATAAGCGCAATGATGAGGTAAATGAAGCCTCGGAGGAGACTTACACCTCCACTATGCATTGCACTTGTTTTCAATGTTTTCTTCATAATCTTTTCCCTTTCTGTCTCGTTTCAACTAACGAGACCTTGAACCTTACTGTCAGGGTCTTGGAGAGCAAAGCATGTATGTCGCTTTGCTCTTTATTTCATTATACAGCGTTTTTCTACGATAAAGCTACAATTTGACGTTTAAGTACGGCAAAGCACCTCTACGTCAATCCTACGCATATTATGAGGCACTACGCTACATTCTTCTTTGCCGTACCTCGACGACTACGTGAGCCGCCTTTTTTACCAGCCTTTGATGCTTCCTCACGTGTCCATTTGTGAGCAGTACCGAGCTGGTGCGCAGTGCGCCCGCCGAGACTGGCGATTTCACGCACCTTCTCAGGACTCATTGAAGCGAAACCACAACGCTTTTTGCCTTCTGTCATTATGCCGTCCTCCCCATCATTGCTCTAATATGCTCCACCATATCAACCTCAATTGCACCACGAGCTACCGCAAGCCTTCGCTTATTCGGTGTGAGATCGTAGTGCTTGAGATAATGCTGGACATGATCCTGAAAATACGATCTCTTGAGACCAATGGATTCCGCAAACTGATGCAACTCTTCAATGGAACCATCGGTTGTCATGTGTGACCAACGAGTTCCAAATTTCCGAGCTTGCGCCGTTCTTGGCGTTGCGGTGAAAAGCTGATCAACGTAAATTGTCACGTCCCCTCCTTTCTTCAAGCGCACGAGGCCAGACGCCTCGCAAGCAATGACTCGACAATATCGATAAAATCTTGTAGCTCGAATGGCTTACTCATAAATTCTGTTGCTCCCATGTCCAACGCAAACAGACTATAATCAGGATTTGCCGTACACACCAGGATAGGACAGATGCCTATCTTACGCTGGTGGATCAACGCTGAGAGAAATTGCTGTCCGTTCATTTGCGGCATACACCAGTCGAGAATAATCAGGTCTGGTATGCACACTGAGAGGATTTCTAAGGCTTCCTTGCCATTGTCGGCTTGAATGACGAGATAATCTTCAGCGTCGAGGATTTGCTGATAGATTTTCTGAATGCCGGCGTCATCTTCGACGGTTAAAATAGTGGCTTTAGTGCTCATATTCCTAGCACCTCACCAATCTTTCCCTCCATATGAGGCAAAACACCCTCTGACTGGTCAAGGCAGCAATAGAGATGCACCACGCCTGGGTGGATGTTCACGTATCGCTCTTTGGTGGGGAAAATCATATAGCATTCCCGATCTTCGCCTATGAAGAGCTTGCGTAGCGTCTGGATATCCTCATAGGTCGGCATCTTCTTGTTAGGCTTGCTCAGCGAAACGTGTAACCAGTTGTGCCCATCCTCCTTTGGAGCTATCGATTCAATCACGGTCAGGGCTTCACCTGTCACACGTCGCCAAGCCATGCCGTATGTGCCTTCAGTATCGCCTTTGCGGTCTAGTACATACCAGCCATGCGGTGATGGTAGGCCGCTCACGGTTTTTGTTGTATCGTAAATCATTCAACCCCCTCTGAACTTTCTTCTTCGTATTCTTCCCATCGCTGCTCAGCAACTAGGTACATCTCATTGACAGCATGCTCCAATACGCGCCGGTTCCTCTGGCGTCGCTCTTTGCACATCTGCACTATGCCCACCACGATCAGCCCGAATGACAGACCGAGGCAGGCAAGCACAAAGATGGTTGCACCGACTTCGATAAGCGTTTCTTGCATCTTCACGCGACCTCCTCTAAATTCGTTCGTTCCCACTCCTCCATTGCTGCCAACATAGCGCAGATGCGATCATCGTCCCCTAAAAGTGATGTCGTCCCATACATCTCTATGCCCTCGGCTAGGGCATATTCTCCAAAGGACAGAGCAGGCCATCCGTACCGCTTGCCCCATTCCATCAGGTACCGCCTCTCAGAGCAATCCTCACACCAGAGGAAGCCCAATGAGTCAGGTTTGACCTCGGTACTGGTACACTCCAAAGCTGAGCACAGATCAGGCAAAAGTATCTCTATCGCGTCATACAGCATCGAAACTCACCTCCACATCTTGGAATTTGGTCAGGCGTGGCTTGAATTGTAGCGTAGCCGTACCTCTGGCCCCATTGCGATGCTTGCGAACAATGATATTGATGTGGTAGGGCGAGTTTTGCTCTCGCTTTTCACGCTCTAATGGTTCGCAGTGCAGGAACATCACTACATCGCTATCTTTCTCAATACTGCTACTTTCCCCCAAGTGTGAGAGTTGCGGTACGTCGGCTCTTTCAGACTCTCGGTTGAGTTGAGCCAGGGCCAGCACGGGAACTTTTAGCTCACGCGCTAATCTCTTCAATCCCTTACTGAGCATAGCTACCTGCTCAGGCCGTGTTTGATTTTTGTTCTTGCTCTCAAGATCAATCATCTGAAGATAATCCACAACGATGAGATCAAGCTTCTTTTTCATATGCACCCGGCGGGCTTTTGCTCGTATGCCAGAGAGCGTATAGGTGCGATCATCTATCTTCATATCGCACTTGCTCAGCACTTTGGCTTTATTCTTGATATGCTGGTGCTCTACATCGTTCAAATCACCATCTCGCAAGAATGACTGATCAATAGGAGTTTCCATCGAGATGAGACGCTGGGCTAGCTCGTTCTCATCCATCTCCAGGCTAAAGAAGAGAGCCTGTCGGGCTTTCTGCACAACATTAAGAGCCACATTAAGAGCAAGAGCCGTCTTGCCATCGCTAGGCCGTGCAGCAAGGATGTACAAGCCCGATGGTTGTAGTCCTCCCAACATCGCATCAAGATCGCGGAAGCCCGTCGGCACACCACGCGCCTTATTGTTGGAGAAGTCATCCCGGCGTTGGTTGATCGTCTCCATATAGCGATCCATCACGTCTGAGAGGGACGCTACAGGCTTGCTATCTTGCTCTAAGGCAATATCAGCTATAAGCTGCTCAGCTTGCTCTAGGGCGTTCTCATCTTGATGGAGAGCCATTGCAGCAATAGATTGAGCCGCCGAATAGAGACGGCGTTGTATGCTCTTGGCTCTCACAATCTCAGCGAACTCTTCAACGCTCTTGAGAGCATCAATGCTGAGAGGCAGATCATCCAAGCAATCACGCCCCAGGGTCTGCTCAACATCTCTGAGTTTGCCTGTTCGCTCTAGCTCCTTCTTGACCGAGAAGACGCTAGAGCCTTTTTCCTGATGGTAGAGATGCACAATTGCACGGTATATCTCGCTATGAGCGTCCATATGGAAGTGCTCAGGCCGTAAGGTATCTACCACACGCGGTATAGCTCGTGCATTTGCCAGCAGACAGGACAATACCCCAGCTTCAGCTTCGATATCGGCAGGTATACGTACTTCGATCATGGCTAGTATGCCTCCGCTCTTAGCTCTTCACGGGTTTTCGGACGTGGGGGCATGGATAAGGGTTTAGGTGTTGCTGATATTTCTTGTTGTACGTCTAGAGCCATGATACGACTTTCGTACTCGCTGCAAATAGTATGTGGTTTCATGTGCTTTCGCCAGAAATGATCACCATTACGATCTGACTCATTCCACATGTCATTCATAACCTGGAGCAATTTCTTAGGGGTTGGATTTTGCGAGAGAAGCCCCTCTATGGCAGTATCGCCTTTTTTCGTGTGTTGGAATGTGGCTGTTTCATCCCCCATGAGCTTGCGCTTAAACTCGTCCATTGCGTCATACACCTGAGCGATACGTTTTTGGGTCACTTCGTCACGCTCTGCCTTGCGTGTAACTTTCTTTACTTTGGGGGCTTCATTACCAGACTCAGAAGGATTCCCACCAGCACTATTGCTATCGGGAATGCTAGGAAGGGTAACAGACTGTCCATTGGTCTCCTTTGGCGTTTCTTCAATGCTTTGCTGTTTGTCAACTATTTTTTCTTGAGAGGGAGTGAGCGATGCGTCTATATATTCTTCAACTGTTCTTTCTTCAGTAATGTTAGTGCTTCCAGTGTTATTACTTCTGTACGGGATTTGTGAACATTCAGGTTCACGTGGTGAACATTCTGAGGGAGTATCGTTCACGTGGTGAACATTTTCGTTCACATCCTGAACATTCTCAGAAGTTTGTTCATCTGGTGAACATTCTTGTTCACTGTGTGAACGTTTTTTTGTAGGGTACTCTTTGGCATTTGCACCCCAAATATCTACGATAGTGATATGCCAGACTTCTTTTCCTCCGGTGCTTCTCTTCTTCTTTTCAGCATGGATCAGCCCAACTTTATGCAGCACTGGGACAGACTCAGAGAGTAAGCCAGTAGAAATACCTGTTTCCTCTGAGAGAGCACGCAAGGTACGGTAGCAGGTACCAGTATCACCACATAAATCTTTGAGGCATACATAGAGCCATTTCTGATGAGGTGTGACATCTTTATAGTCGGTGCGAACAATACGAGGCACCACAGCATGAAAACCATAATCAATGTTGGGATCACGTTTAGTCATGAAATTCATTCCTCTTCTATCACCCTGCTACATTGCCCTCCATACTTGATTTTTTTGTACAGATGGGATACAATGTAACAAGGGTTACTTGACTGGTACTGCTCACTGTCTGGAAAACGAAGAGCAGTACCAGGAGACGGCGGTAGAGAAATCTACCGCTATTTTTTTAGTGGTGTCTACTGCCGTTCACAGCTTCAGCGACGGCCTCCATCTTGACATTTAGGTCAGATAGATGTTTGGCCTGATGTTCTCTCTCTTGCTCCTCTGCTTCAGGGTCAAGTTGGAACTCTCCGCGTACATACTCTTCATTGAGCTTTTTCAATACCTTGCGCTCGTCATAACGCAATCTGCCTACATCGGCTCTTTCCTTCTGAGACAATGACGGAGGTGCAACGAGTGTAAGGCACTGTTCATCCCATAAGTGAGGAGGGACATGGGCAACCTGTTCACGTAGTCGCATCTCTAAGCGTCCAAAATGTGTCTCTGGCTTAGGATTTTGTACCTTTGGAGTAGGCTTAACCTCTTGCTCGACTTCAATTGGTGCTACTGAAGAAGGAGCTGGTGAAATAGGTGTTATTTTGACGTTTGGCCTGTTCATCCAATAGCCCACGTTCGCTATTCGGGCTACGATGGCGGACATAGCTTGCAGATCAGTCAAGTCAACGGTTTCATCCTCCTGAATGGCTTGCATCACTATCCGTCGGAAGATTTCAGCATCGACTTGTACCAGCAATGTTCCTTCGTAGTAGCCAGTTTCGTGATTCAGTGATAGGTTGGGTGTCTTTTCGTGTTGCATGATTGTTCCTCGCAAGTGTGCTGGCGGGGTTGCCAGCACACGATAAGTTAACCTGCCACCTCTTCAAAAAACAGTTCATCGAAGAGGGTAGCTTGTGTCCTCGACTTGAGCATTTTGTCGAGATTGCGCCGGGCCGTAGCAAAGTAGGAGGGCTTTAGCTCACAGCCAACAAATTTACGATCAAACTTGAGAGCTTGATGTCCAGTTGAGCCTATGCCAGTGAAGGGATCAAAGATCGTCTCCCCTGGATTGCTCCATAGCCTGATGCACCGCTCGATCACTCCCAACTGCAAGGGGCATATATGCCGCTCATCGTTGGCGTCCCTTCCATCGACAACGTTAAGCGTATCCGTCTCGCGGATGTCGTACCAGACAGGTCTAGCCCAGCGTATCCACTCTTCATTGTTGATATCTGGCAGTACAGGTACCGCATTCTCCCCAGGTAATCTGCCATGCCAGGGCGAGACCATGTAGAGTCTTTATGGAGCTGGACAAACATTAGCCCCTTTGCTTTTGTCCGTACAGCCTGAACTTGTGGGTCTTTATCTATGCAGACTTCGCCATGATAGATGAACCCGCGATTACTAAATGCCTTGATGACATCTCCCCGGAAGTCCTTCATGCCGATGTATCCATCGTTTACCAGCGTAGCCCCAATCTGTTGCACGTGTACGCAACAGTTACGGCCCGGCTTCGTCACCCGGAGCAGGTGATCGATGATATATGAGAAATGATGGTAGAACTCCTCAGCATTCTTGCTATTGCCTAGATCGCGCTCAGTAGGTGAATATGTGTACAAGCTCTGAAAAGGAGGTGAGAACACTGAGAGGTCAACAGAATTATCTGCCATCTCTGCCATGCGTTCGCAACTGTCACCAAGCATCAGGATATAGTGCTCATTCTTGACTGTTTGGGGCTTATAATCATCACGGCTTTTCACGTTGTTAAGCTCTTCTTGCTCAAACGAGCGGACATGGTTGATCAGTTGTTGGCTCATTCTGTTGGCTTCCTGCTCTTTCCTCATGACATTAGCGTATATTTCCTGCTCCACTTCAGAGAGGATGATCTTGACATTGACGGGGTGTTGCTGCCCAAATCGGTAGCACCGACGAACTGACTGATAGTACATCTCAAAACTGTCATTCAAGCCAACAAAGGCCATGTTGTGACAATTCTGGAGGTTAATCCCATAGCCAGCGATTTTTCCCTTCGTGACGAGCACGCGGTAGCGACCAGCTTGGAATGCTTCGATAGCAGCTATCTTCTTATCAGGGCTATCACTGCCTACTATCTCGATGCTGTCCGGTATGGCACGATGGAGCAGAGTACTTTCATCGTTCATACCAGTCCAGAGTATCCACTGCTCACAGTTGGATTGCACGAGATTTACGGCGCATTGTACCCGCTCTTCAAGAGTGCCACGGCGGGCTTGTGAGCGGTCTTGAATGCCCTTCATGCCAGTGTAAAACAGTGCTCCTTCAGGTTTGTAGTCAGTCGAGACTATGACAGGCTGGACATTCAAGGGAGGAAGGATATAGCCGGTATCATCGAATCCCAGGTCAGAGGGCTTTTTGACACTCATAGACCAGGAAGCCATCCATCGATAGAATGACTCATGTGCATGTCCCTTTAGCCGCCATCCATTGCTAGCCCCTTTGTCGCTATCATGCACAAAGAACATAGCCAGCATCTCAGTACGCGACATGATACCGAGAAACTCAGCATGATTAGCGATCTCTGTGATGTCGTTGGGAGCTGGCGTTGCTGTGCATGCCAGCCGGTAGGGGGTAACAGCAAACATTTCAATTAGCTTGGCTTTAGTGCTTCCATCAATTGATTTGAGGATACTGCTGTTATGTACTAGGAAGCCATTTACGCTAAAAGAGGGATGTTGTGTTGCGCCAATGTCATAGAGATAGACATGTCCATCGGCATCCCTGAGTCTTTCCAGGTCAGGATGTCCCAGTTCCAAAACCTCAAGACTGTCCACCCTAGAGAAGCCAGTTTCTCGTCCTTCTTCTGATCCTGTGCCTTGCGACTGCGGTGGGAGTGTCCATCCACTTCGACAGCTATTTTGCGCTTGGGATTGGCGATGTCGATCTTGTAGCATGTGGGATAACCCTGAGTTCGTGGTCCCAGTGACAAAGCATATTCCGCTATCCATTCGTCTCCAAGTACATCCAGTAGTATCTGCTGAGGAGGGGTCAATCCCATCCCATTGCCCCCATGCACGGAAGGTTTGTGCTGGATTTCTTTCAATCGGCGGGAGGATTTCTCTCGTACTTTGGGGTCGCTCATCGGATTTAACGCCCGAATACGATCCCTCTCCGCTTCTGCTTTGGGGTTGCCCGATGCAAACCATTCTCTCCTCTTCTGTCCGCGTTTCTTGGCTACCTCTGGTGTATGTACTTTTGCTAGATGTTCGGGTTGGTTCATTCGCCATTTCGCTGAGCAGGACTGATTGCAAAACCGCTTTTCTCGTTCTTCCTTTTTCGTCCTTGGCATAAATTCCTTCTCGCACCATTCGCACTGCTTCGGATGTATGGATAAGTGAGTCTCCCGGTTGGATATCCTGTGCTCCAACCCATCCTCTTTGGGTGAAGTAGGGATGGTTGGGACTACTGATAATGGATTTGCCATTGACGGTGATACGGACTGCATACTGTACCTCTCTTCGATGAACATCTGATACTTGATCAATACCGACAGCATTGTAAATGAAATCGCCTTTGCGGATATCTTTAATGGGGATAGCTCCATGAGGAGTATCAATTGGAGTCTCTGGTGCAAAGCACTCATCTAGTACCACTGCTCCAAAGTCCGACGGGTTGAAGTGTTCTACCATCTCATAATTGGTGATGTTAATCCCATCGATAAGGTTATCACCAGAACGTGTGTAGTGAGCCTGTACGCCGATTTTAGCGGCTTCTGTGACGGTCTGGCGTGCTACTGAGAGAGGAGCAAGAATAAGCGTTCTCTGACCTGTGAGGCGTGCAAATTCGATTTGCATTCTCGACTTGCCTAAACCTGTATCTGCAAAGAGAGCGGCACGTCCCTTACGCAATGCCCACTGCACGAGCACACGCTGAAATGGAAAGAGATCAGGATGGATATCTGAGAGCGAAACGTCAAGCCCTGCTGTTTGGGCAATGACCTGTTTCGAGTGCAAGAAGTCGCTATACGCTTCCGCGTTGATAGTATTCATTTTTCTTTTCCGCCCTCTCCACTAATCTGCTTCTATCGAGTCGTTATTTTTAACGCTAGAATTTCGTGTGGAATGCGTTATACTTAGCAAAGGAAAGGGCTTCCCTTGCGGTACACAGGTTTCCCCCTGATAATGACAGGAGGAAGCTCTTTTTTTGTTCGTGTTCATACTATTTCCCCTTCATAATGTTCTCAGTATTTCTACTGAGTCAGTACAATTACTGAAATGTGCTATACTACACCTTGAGAGGTGCATTCCAGGAATAGCTGCCCTGGAAAGGCGTTGAGAGACCTGATATTATACTGGCTCACAAGCCTGAAATGTTGATTGGTACGGCGTTATCATCAGCTCTCATGAGCATTTGGACGCCAATCCTGCCCTGTGTTTGAGCAGTGACGACGCCACAACGCTGCACCCCTCACCCCACGCGCCCGATACTGAGAAAGCAGGTACACTTTGATGTCTCTTTCCCTGTACGTTGGCATCGACATAGGTAAATTCTCCCATGTCGCCTCTTTGATTTCTCCCAAGCTTCTCTTCAAGCACCATCGCTATGAAGCTTGCCCCACACTCGCCTTTGAGCAATCCCGTTCCGGCTTCGAGAAACTCCTGTCCGCACTGACTGAGCATGCACCCCCTTCGGTTTGCCATGTCCTGCTTGAGAACACAGGTCACTACGGCAGAGCCATTGAACAGTATCTCCAGGAAAAAGGCGTGCAGGTCTACCGAATAAGCGTCTCGACCGAGAAACGCGGCAAACAGAAGAGCGATAAGCGTGATGCGCAGGCCCTCGCCGTCCTCCTGTACAATCAGATAGAGCGTCACATTATCGTGACCGACAAAAGCCAGATAGCCCACCGACTTGTTCCTCCCAGTGATACAGCGAGATTGTTGCACGGCCTGGTACAGCATCGGTTGGAGCTGGTACATGAGACCACACGGCGCAAGAACAAACTCACTGCCATTTGTGATGAACTGTTTCCCGAATTGACGCAGGTCTATGCAGACCCTAACACACCATCCGCTCTGCAGCTCAGAGAGAAATATCCAACGCCGCAAGCGGTAGCTAGTGCAGACCTGGAAGACTTGTGTAACACTCGCAAGCACCATAGACCGAGCAAGGCCAAACTCGCTGAACTTCAGGATCTGGCACGTAGCACCATCGGTACGAAGGATCAGAGTCGCCTCACCTGCTTGCTCATTGAACAGAGGCAACTCATGAAGGAGCTGGCCCTGCTCAACGAGCATATAGAAGCCCTGAATATCGAGATTAGCAAAGCCGTCTCGACATCGCGCGAGGGACGCATATTGACTTCCTTTCCCATGATAGGCCCTATCCATGCCGCCGTCCTCATTGCGGCTATTGGCACCATTGCCAACTTCGAGAGCATAGCCAAATTGCGCGGCTATTGCGGTTGGTCTCCATTGCAACAGCAAACTGGTACTAGTAAGGACAGTATGGTGCTCCAACAGGCCGGTAACAGGCTCTTGAAGCACACTATCTATCTGATCACCCTCCAAGCTGTGCATATGGATACGCCTTTCAAAGTCCTCTATGACCGGCTCATTCCGATTAAATGCCACTATGATGAGCGGACAGGCCGCTATCGTGGCAAGATGAAGGTCATCGGTCGCGTGGCTGGACAGATCATCAAATTGATCTATGTCCTCTTGCGACGCGACCATGATCTGATTGCAGGTGGGGGGCAAGTGCCTGATCCGGAGTTGTATGACCCGTTGAAGCACAAAATAAAGAGGTGACGGCATGTCTGGTATCACCTCTTCTTTATGCTACAGTGGCTAATGGTTGAGTTTTACGGTTGTCGAGATTTCTATGAGCATCACAGGGAGAGCTTTCATCTTTGGACTTTGGCCCAGGTTTGCGATGTGTGAAGTCAGCTTTTTTAATCTGCTCCTCAGTATAAACCGTTGTGTTTCCCAGGTCAGTACCTTCGATGCGACCAGTGAGGCGCATATAGCGCAATGTTGCAACAGAGACATTAAGCAATTTTGCTGCCTCACTGGGGGTATAGAATTTTTGTTGTTCGCTCATGTGTTTCTCCTAACTAAAATGTCTAATCGATAGTTTACGACATAAGCGAACGTTTGTCAAGCCCCTAGTTCAACTTATTTCAATTCCTGGACCTGGATAGACCATGCTCCCTCTGATGTGATATCGAGGTAGACTGTACCAGCCGTGTGTATCTCGGTCTCATCATGCGTGTAGTTGCTCTTACAGGTGGTATTGACACCACTATCAGCAAGGCTACCATCACTATTATAAACCATGATAATCATATTGTAGTCAAGTCCCTGAAAAGAGGAATGATCGCACTTCCAGATAATCTTCCAATCATCCGGTACGCTAAACGTAGCCGTTTTCTTGCTCCCATTGCCGCTAAAAGTACGGGTTGTCGTCCATTTGGCAGTGTGAGCCGGTGTATTTGCTGGATGTGTGGCTTGCTGTCCTGTCGAGGTAACTGATGTTGTATCAGTGGACGGGGTTGACTTGGCTAAGCTGCTAGCTATCACCCCACAAAGAGCGATAGCTAGTACAATCACACCCAGTCCGATCCATAAGCCTTTACGGCTTTTCTTTGGAGCGGGCTGTTGTGGATACATCGGTTGTTGTGGCATCGGTTGCCACTGGTTAGGCGGTTGCATTGATAATCCTTCTTTCTCTGTATTGCTCATGTGTGCTTCAAGCACAAGTGCAATTATGCCTGTTTCAAGCAGAGAAACGGTTAAGCTTTGGTTGTGATGTGGTTGAGATTAACGAATATTTTGTCATCACAAAAATTGGTCTCAAAATCCCTTGACAATTATTGTACGATGTCATATAATAATAACAGAGACGCAAACAAGCACATTGAAAACTGAATACCCGACCAGCAAGGCAAGAGAGCTACCACACCGAAAGATGCTAAACGGTGGCGACGAGATACCCGAACAAGGAAGGGGCAAAACTAGTCAGACGGGCAGACAGAGAGGTTCGAGTCCTCTCCTGACCATTGGTCGCAAAGTGCGACTAAATAAAAAAATTAGTTCACACGAGGGGGAAACCGATTATGGCAATGACAATCATCAACCAACAACTACAAGCCGCAATCAGTGATTGCGAAGTCAAGCAGGAGGAGCTGGCGAAAGAGCAAGGCAAGCTGGTAGCAGCAATGAGCAAGTTCAGCAAGAAGTTCGCTGCGGCAGTGAAGCGCAGTGAGAACTGCAAAAAATATATTGCATCTCTGCTCCAAGAGGAGCGGATCGTCTCCATTCATAGCGATGAGAAAATCTTGAGTGGCCCTGTCCCATTCACGCACCTCGTTCGCTCTGACAGCCTCAACCAGTACGGCAATGACTACTACTACATCGTTACCATGCGCCGCTTCTGCACTTGCGATGGATGTGCCCACACAGGCCGATGCAAGCATGTCGAGGCTCTGCTGGATCGGCTGAGCGAAGGAGAGAAGAAAGCCAAGTTTGCAGAGTTGAAAGCGCAGTACGATTGCCGCAAGCCGGTTCGCACGAGCGAACAACGTCAAGAGGCGGTGCTCGCTGGTGCAAGTCGCGGTTTTAGCCTGTATCGATAAACGTCGTTCGGCTGGGGGTCATCCTCCAGCCTTTGAAATATATGGAGGTTTTGTAAAATGACACAAGCATTAATCACACGTCAGCAGTTCAGCAATGACCAGCTCGCCCTGGTGCGTGCAACGGTCGCTAAAGGCACAACGCCTGAGCAGTTCAAGCTCTTTATCGAAGTCTGTAAGCACTACAGCCTGAACCCATTTGCACGCCAGATTTACGCCGTCGTACGTGGCGGCCAGATGACCATTCAAACATCGATAGATGGCTATCGCCTCTTAGCTGAGCGTAGCGGCAAGTATGCCGGTCAGATTGGCCCTGAGTGGTGCGGCCCTGATGGTCAATGGGTTGATGTGTGGCTCAAAGATGAGCCGCCAGCAGCTGCCCGTATCGGCGTGCTACGCAAGGATTTTGAGAAGCCCACCTGGGGCATTGCTAAGTATAAAAGCTACGTTCAACCATCAGGCCCTCTCTGGGCAAAGATGCCTGATGTGATGCTTGCTAAATGTGCCGAATCGCTAGCTTTGCGTAAGGCTTTTCCTGCTGAAATGGCTGGCATTTACACGAAGGAAGAGATGGATCAGGCCGATGTAGAGCCTACCGTTCCTCCGGTCAGCGTCCGACCATCAGATAATGCCGATGAAGCAGAGACAGTTGAGGGTGAAATTGTGGATAGCCCGCAATCATCACAGAACGGTCAACAGGTTGCTCATTCATCTGGACAGCAGAATGGGACATCGAAGCCGAGCAAAACATCTACAGCGTCCGCACATCCCCAAAGTGAAGCCATACAGGGCAAGCTCGATGCTCTGTATGAGAGTGCGAACGCCAAGGGCTATGTCGATGGGCTAAAAGGGTGGGAGATGGCAAAAGCTGAGACATTCGGGGAAGTGGTAGACGACAAGGATATCACTGAGCCGCAATACATCAATTTGCGTCAATATATCGTAGCAAAAGCACGTCAGGCGAGTGCTGGCAAGTAGTCGAGAGAGTGGGGCTGGCGCAAGTCGGCCCCTAGGAAAATAAGGGGGAAACCAATGTTTGTAGCGAGCAACGGATACACAGATTATTGTTGAGTTGCTGCGTGCGGATAGTCGCATTCAGCAGAAGTTAGAAGGGGTGAAAGTATGAGTTACCGTCAAAAAGTGCCTGTAGAACAACGTTTCTGGGCAAAAGTCAATCGTCGTATCCCTGATGATTGTTGGATATGGCAAGGCAAACCAGATCGAAAAGGCTATGGACGTTTCGGTTATGAGCATCAGATCGTCTTTGCTCATCGCTTTTCCTATGAATTAGCATATGGCCCTATTCCTGAAGGAATGTATGTTTGCCATAAGTGCGATGTCCCTGCTTGCGTCAATCCTTCGCATTTCTTCCTTGGTACGTTAGCAGACAATAATCGTGATATGTTTGCCAAAGGAAGAGGTCATAATCCGCCGCTTACCCCAAATGCAGGACGTTTTACCTCCGAGCGTATGCGGGGAGAAAACCACCATAAGGCAAAGTTGACATGGGAAGATGTAGACGAAGCTAAGCAATTACGGTCTCAGGGATGGAAATGGAAAGATATCGCAGCCCGATATGGTGTTGCTCTTCAATCTGTTGAAAATGCGGTCAAGGGTAAAACATGGAAAGAGGCAAAACGATGAATAAGTTTATCATCTTTTCCTACGGAGGAGGGACGCAATCAATAGCGATGTCCATCCTCATCGCACAAGGCAAGCTACCAACGCCAGATATGATCGTATTCGCTGATACTGGCGATGAGGCAACAGAGACCTGGGAGTGGATGTACGAGCGCGTACAACCTCTTCTAGCCCACACTGTCTACCGGGCTATTCACATTGCCAATCATTCCTGGGCGATGGTTGACACCTATGGCAAGAATGGAGATCTGCTTATGCCAGCTTATACCCAGGCTGGCAAACTACCAACATTTTGCTCCCAGGAGTGGAAAACGTATGTAGTCCGTCGCTACTTGCGTTCATGGAGTGTAGATCGGTGTGATATGTGGATGGGCATGTCTACTGATGAAATAAGGCGACTCAAACAGAGTGATGTGAAGTGGATTACCAACCGTTACCCGCTCTGCCTGGGCTATGGCATTGCCATGAACCGGATGGAGTGCGCAAAGTTGGTACGTGACACCTTCGGTTTAGAGCCGCCGAAATCATCCTGCGTCTATTGCCCCCATCGGCGCGATCCACAGTGGCAACGTCTGAAAGTGTTCTATCCTGCCGACTTTGCTAAGGCTGTTGCCAAAGACAAGCAGATACGAGCAAATGACCAGATGGGAGGTGTCTGGCTCCATGAGTCAAGGATACCTCTCGATGAGATAGACTTTACGAAGCAAAGCGACCAATTGGAATTGATACCGTGCGAGAGCGGTATCTGTTGGACATAGTGTCATGACAGAAAGTGAGGTAAAGGTATGAGTATTCGTGTGTGTTTCGTAGATTTAGATGGCGTCATAGCCGATCCAGCAGAGCGGTTCAAGCGCGCGGAGGAAGCCAAGCAACAATACCTAATAAAACAAGGTGCTGGTCTTCAGCTATCAATGTCTCAAGAGAAAGAAGCTACCAACCTCTACTGGCGTACGGTGTTCACGCCGGAGCTGGTGAGCCTGGATACTCTGATTGAAGGCGTTCACGAGGCGTTGAATATGCTTTATGGAGAGTACGGCGTCATGTTCCTTACGAGCCGTCCTGAGTCCATGCGAGCAGCGACACATGCATGGCTAGAGGCTCATGATATATCGGTAGAGCATCCCCAGTTTGGGGACTTTCTGGTGATGAAGCCGCCAGCCGCTCAGTACGTCAAAACGGTTGTCTGGAAAGCATTAACTATCCAGATGCTGGTAGCCCTGCATGGGGCTGATGAAGCCCTGGTGATTGACGATGAAAAGGCTAATCTGGCTGAGATGCAAAAGTATGATGTCTCTCGTATGCGGTTGTGTAGCAGTCTGGCAGAAGCGATAGCACCGCCAGAAGAAGGGAGACCATTTTAGAGATGAATGAGCTAGAGATAAAAGAGCTTGTCGAGAAGATTGTCAGCCTTGAAAAAGAGGCTGACAGCGGCGATTTCCAGGATACTTATGATGATTGGGCAGGTAGTTTTCCTCGTCACAATGAAGTTGAGGAGCTAGAGAAACAGATCGAGCAGGCTGGATACATGCTTGGAGAGGACGGTGAAGATATGCTGGTCTATCGCAGCGATCAGCTTCTCTTTGTCCGCTCGTCTTGGCTCATCTTTGACAGAGCAAAGCGGGAATGGAGGATATCGTCATGACCCAAGAGCAAGCCCAGTCCCTCATAGCGCAAATTCAGACCGAGACGCGCTATGTCTCGATGGAAGTCAAGCGCGTCCACAAAGGCAAGAGCGGCTTTGCTATAGTCGCTACGCTGCGAGGTAGGCAGCTACAGCACACCATCATGGTTGCCGACGAATGGATATCCATCAAGCAATCGTGGCAATGGTGGCTCCCAGATGTGGAGGTAGTCGAGGAAGACAAACATGAGTACTACCTCATTGATGGCATCCCGATGAAAATTTTGTTGTGTAGTGATGGCTACTGGAGAGGCTATTACTACGCGAATGACCAACGCTGTAGGAAGTACTTTGGCAAGGATGACCCTCGTAAGAGGTATCCTGCTTGGGAGGATCAATCGGCATGACACTAAACGACTACTGGTCACTGCCGCCAGACCAACAAGAGCAAGTACGAAATGCGCCTCCATCGCCTAATCCATGCGTCAATCTCTATGGCCCTGGGCCAGCCGATAAGCAGTGTAAAGATTGTTCGCATCTCATTAAGATCGGAGGCCATGCACGAGATTATATCAAGTGCGATCTCAGGAAAATCACCAATGGGGCAGGCTCTGACCATCGCGTCAGGTGGCCTACATGTGCTAGATTTGAGGAGGAATTGACACCATAAACGTACAGTACCCTGGCTACTTCCGTTCGCCAGGGTACTAGACGGTAGATTTGCATTCCAACAAGATTCACGTGTAAGACAATCAGTGATGGGTGTCCAGCACCAACTGGACTGCCTCAAGTATAGCATATTTTGTGCTGATATGGTATGCTGACTGCGTTGTTCCTTGGACTGGGATAACTATACACGACACGTGCTCTAACTGCCAGCACGCAAATATGGCGGTTTTTTGTAGGCAGGCAATTATGGGCTATCAACCGACGGATACACCACCTCCACAGTCACCACCTCAGGGCGGTAGTGTGATTATGTCGCAAGCGCGAGCCGCTATCGATGCACTTGCACAAGCTGTAGCAGCATCAGGTATCACCATAGGCACAAAGCCACAATATGAAGAGATGTTGCTAGCACCGCCTGATTGGAAACCTGTAGCTGGGCTTGACATCTAGTGCTGAGCTTATCACGTGCGTACTAATGCAGATTATCGCGAGCGTCCTGCCATCTCGTCATCCACACATCATTCTTACCGATAGCGACCGACACTACCGCTCTCCTTGACTCATCGCCAACATGCTATACTCTCAGGAGAAGCAATACCAGAAAGGGAATAACCATGGCAACACACCCATTTGAGCAAGCACGCCTCTTAACCTTAATTGATGAGGCCCTGCAAGATATAGAAAAGAGTACTGGCTCTCTTGCGAGTGTCAAGCAGGTTGGCGCGTGGCTTCGTGAGCATCACCAGATTGACGTTCCGTTGGAGGATGTCAAACTCAATGGGGATATCGTCCGCGAAGTACGGCAGCGAGAAGAAGAAAGCGAGTGAACGCTTGATGATCTGTGAAAACTGCCATGATGACCTTGCCACAGGTGCTAATGGTTTGTGTGACAAATGCCAGCAGGCAGAAGATGACGGAGCGATAAGACAAGCCCATCTTTTAGAGGAACAATCCGCATGGGAGAAACTGCATCAGGGAGCTGATACGACTGACTACGTTGATGGTGAAGTTTGGCGTGTGACGTATCTGTCCCCAATGCAGAAACACAAAACTTGGGGATACCAGGGCAAGACATTCTGAAACCGTTTCCTCTTTTCGTTCGTACCCAAAATATCCTATCATGAAAGGAGGACATGCCACACACAAGAGAATATTTTGCAAGGGTAGACTTGAAACTCACAACATACACAACGAATACGATACGCACGAAGCCAGCTTTTTCTAGTGGAAGCTGGCTTTGCCGTGTTACAATGGCAGCAAAAAGGGGTACAATTGATGCATAGCCGCTATTCCATCTTTACGCCTTATCGTGGTTCCCATGCTAGCCAATACGACGCAGTACAGCTACTTTTATTGATCCAAGCGTTGGATCCCGCATCCAGGATCACCTTCGATGATTTAGACGCCGCATTAATTCGGACAGGTCTCTCACCTCGTTCACTCTACGAACAGGCTACAGCAGGACGCTACACGCGAGATATGGCACGTTTAGATAAAGAGCTAGGTCTACCTGTCAAAGAGGTGACGAGTCTTGGCGGCTATTGGCAGGATCGCTTAGTCGAGGTAGCCAAGCAATATGGAAAGCCCCTTGAGACGGTTCATGCTGATTTAGAGCAGGCTGTAGAGGAAGGTAACGATGCTGGTTTCTTTATCAGCAAAGAGGATCTGGCGCGATCTATCGTCTTGCTCAATGATGCTCCACCTTGCATTAGTATTGAAGAGCTAGATGAGATAAAAGCAAATATCCAACGGATTGCCGATGAAACCACTGAGCAACCAGCAAAGAAGACGAGCAAAACACCGTATTATCACAAACATAGGGCGAAGTGGTGGAAGTGAAGCACCCCATGACTGAAGTCAGGGGCTTCTCGTAGCAAGCCAAACGGAATAGACCCGCTCGTGGCAGTTTCACGAGGGTTCCTACCGAACCCGAAAGTTGGTGTCGAACAGAATGTTCCAACTGCCCTGGGGTCAAGCCTTACGGTCTTACGTGGAAAAATCCTCGTACATACCTATTCTAACACAACAGCGAGAAAGTGGCTTCCATCCCCATAGCTAGGGGTCTTACGCCGCAGACGATAATTTCACACAGAGACGCGCCTCTCGGCTCTACTCGCGAGGCGCGTCTCTGCAAACGCAATGCCTAACCACCGGCTAGACTAGTACAGGCGCATTATAGCACAAAAGAAACACCCACTCTGATCCTAGAGTGGGTGTCGCGCCTAACAGAAAGAAAGGATTGCAACATCTTTGTTACTCTCTTAGACGAACGAAACG
>WNGD01000183.1_pt1 | contig 59463 bp, 51 predicted proteins | sample 5400671 | NCBI WGS metagenome assembly WNGD01 (sample SAMN13153369, study PRJNA577476) | soil metagenome | isolation source: 40 cm soil or saprolite under grassland replicate 2 | place: USA:California | collected 2016-06-15 | reverse complement strand
CTACGATCTATCGTGGGCGTGATATGCGCATGGAGCGCGTCGTCGCGATTAAAGTGCTGAGGGAAGTCTATAGCACTGACCCAAAGTTTGTGACGCGCTTTCAACGTGAGGCGAAAGCTGCATCCTCGTTGCAGCATCCTAATATCGTGCAGGTCTACGATTATGGACAAAGTGACGGTAACTACTTTATCGTGATGGAGCTGGTTGAGGGAACTGACCTGCGCCGCTACCTGCGTTCACGCGGGGTGCTGGCTATTGATCGTGCCATAATCATTGCACACGATGTGGCCCTTGGTCTGGGCGCCGCCCACCGTCGTGGCATTGTACATCGCGATGTGAAACCGCAAAATATTCTGGTGGGCCGCGATGGCTCGATCAAACTCACCGATTTTGGTATCGCCAGTGTCTATAAAGATATTAATGCTGAACGTCTTACAACGACAGGTATGACGCTGGGAACAGTGCAATACTACGCGCCGGAACAGGCCCAGGGTGAGATCGTCAGTCCAGCCGCTGATGTGTATGCACTGGGCATTGTGATGTATGAGATGCTCACGGGACGCACTCCTTTTGATGGTGATACGCCTGTCGCGGTTGCTATGCAGCATATCCAGGATCTACCAACTCCACCCACTCAACTCAATCCTGGTATTCCCCCGGCGTTAGAAGAAATTATTATGCGCTGCCTGGAGAAGGTGCCAGAGATGCGCTTCCGCGATGGTAGCGCACTTGCTCGCGCCCTTGAAGTGCTTGGCGAAGAGGACATGGCCGAGACGATCACCAGCACACCCCCTGGTGGCAATGGACTTCCACCAACCAGTGGAAACTATTCTTACAATCAAGTTGCGCAGCGCAATAGCGGAGAACCAGCTGCGGCTAATGCTACCCTGGCACAGAATCAGAATGGTGCTGTGGAAAATGCTGCAACGGTTGTGCAACCCTTTGTCCCGTCAGAAAATTACAGCACGGTAGCCAGTGCCGAAGCGAACCAGGGAGCGTACAGTAATCAAGCCGAACCTGGAGTGACGCGTCCTTTCCGTAAAGGTGTTGTACAGGAAGCACGCGATTCACGTTTTGCCAGCATTATTACCGTCTTGATCTTACTTGCAACCCTGTTATTGCTCGGTTTTAGCATCTATCTGGCCGGACAACTTGGTTTCTTGCATATTCCAGGGATCAATATACCGGGCACCGTCACTCCTGATGTCTCAAAAGGGATTGCGGTTCCCAACCTGCTCCAGATGAATTATGCAAAGGCGAAACAGGTAGCACAGGCTAATCATTTTACAATCAAGATCAACAATAAATTGGCAGACGGTATTGTAGTAAATCAATATCCATTGCCCGGAACAAAGGCGGCTGTGAACTCGGCTATCCTGGTCGACCTGGCCCCACCGGGCACAACCCCTACAGTGACGGTTCCCAATAACCTTGTGGGACAGGACCTGGCCACGGTGGAGCGGACGCTCAAGGATTTGCACATTTTGTTCGATGTACACGATGCTGGACATGATCCCACTAAAGGTCCGAATGTGGTTGTGGAAACTGTGCCATCGAGCGGCAGCGCCCTGCAAAGTGGACAGACCGTGACACTCTATGTGGCGAATTACACCAGCGGGACGTCCGGAGTGACACCGGTTGCAACTTCCCCACCAATAGCAACGCCGAAACCAACGCCAAAACCAACGCCGAAACCAACGCCAAAACCAACGCCGACGCCAGTGACGCCAGCACCAGATCCAACGCCAGTGACGCCAGCACCAGATCCGACGCCAGCGACGCCGACGGTGATACCTGGACATTAAAAGTACAGTTTATGTTAATAGTAGAGGCACCTCGCGCGGGTGCCTTTCATTTTGCTACTGTGCAATCCCAAAAAAATTTATTGACAATCATAGAGACAATCACATAGAAGCTTGCTTGCGGTGGAGACCCTTCAAGAGTGGATTTAGACCATTGTCGGGCTAATTTTATGCCCAAAAAAGCCCATCTTGCCTTCGTGTCCTGTGTGATATACTGTCTCTGTATTACGTTCATGATGGACGGCGTGCTATACTAAAGCCAGGGAGTATGTCGTAATTGTCTGGTACTTAGCTAAAGATCAGATGAACAGCGCGTACAACGACGACCTGGTATTGCAGGGATGCGGATCTTCTCACTGCAAGAGGCCTTACTTACTGCACTGCATACTCTAAAAACGGCTGTAGCGTTTTGGGCAATATGCCATGTATGAAGTAGTAATGCCTGGCACTTCATGTGTCAGGGGCCCGAAACTCAACGACGAGTGCCGACCTCTTCCCTCTTGAACATCATTCAACTACACATTTATGAGGACTACCTGACTATGATGAAACTAGACGGAGCGATTTCGCCAGAGAACACGCTGTTTGTTTTGCTCTGTTTCGAGGGGCCTGATGTCTATTCCACGGCTGGTGGTTTAGGAACTCGCGTCACGGAACTGAGTGAAGCTCTGGCTACACAGGGGTATACGACCCAGTTGATTTTCATTGGCGACCCCTATAGGCCCGCAACCGAAGCGCGCGTGGATGGTAAGCTGATACTCAAACGCTGGTCGCAATGGGTCAGTAAATACTATCCCAACGGCGTCTACGATGGCGAAGAGCAGAAGCTCTACGACTACAACGAAAGTGTCCCTTACTATATTTATAATGACGTTGTCCGCCCGGCTGTATCTGAAGGCAAGACTGTGGTGATTATGGGTGAGGACTGGCATACCGCCGAGGTGATGTGCCGTACCTCCGATGTACTGAACTGGTATGGGGTGCGCAATAAAACTTTGATGCTGTGGAACCTCAATAGCTTGATGTCGCTGCATCGCATTAACTGGGGTCGCCTCAATTTTGTGACGACCCTGTCTACAGTGAGCAAATACATGAAGCACAAGATGTGGGAACTGGGTGTCAATCCATTGGTAATCCCCAATGGTATCCCTTCGCGTCACCTGGAGTCCGTTGATCAGCAGGCTATGCAGCAACTGCATACTCTCGCGCAACGTGGTGATCCTAATCGGCTTTTCCTCTTCAAGATTGGCCGCTTCGATCCCGATAAGCGCTGGATGATGGCGATTGAGGCCGTTGCACGTTTGAAGGATACCGGTCATCCCGTTACCCTGTTTGTGCGTGGCGGCATCGAACCCCATGGCGCGGATGTCTTAGGCCATGCCTATTATCGCGGTCTACAGATCAAGGATGTGGTGGCGCAGCGTCCTAACCTGGAGCAATGTTTCAATGCAATTGAGCAGGCCGGGCCCGCTGATATCTATAACCTGCGTTTCTTCCTGCCCGAGGAATTTGTACGTACGACTTATGCGACTGCCGATGCGACTCTTGCCAATAGTGGACATGAGCCTTTCGGCCTGGTTGCTCTGGAAGTTATGGCTGCGCAAGGTGTCGCTGTGACGGGCAGCACCGGCGAAGATTACGCTGTCTCTTTTGAAAATGCTATTGTGACCGAGACTGACGATCCCGATGAGATTGTAGGCTATCTCCTTTATTTGCGCCGCCATCAAGAGGAGCAGGAGCGTATTCGTACGAATGGATATCTTTCAGCCAAACAGTTCTTGTGGGATCGCGTGATCGAGAACCTTGTCGGCAAGCTGGAGTTCCTTGCTCGTAAGCAGAATATTGTCTTTCCTCCTGCGCCTGCTGTAAGCGAGACTGCTAAGCGTAAGAATGACGTGGGGGAGAAGACTGTGGGTGATCCCGTGCTCGGAGAACTCACCGTCTAGCCTTGAGAGGAAGATTGACATGGTTGCGGATCTGGCAATCTACACCGTGGTGCATCAACCTCGTCGTCTCAAGCTGCCTGCGCAGCCTATTCCACGAGGTGCTTCGGTTGAGGATATCACTCATTGCCTCTTTGATGAACAGATGAATGAACGCTACTTTAGAAAAGTGGCGCAGTATAGTTATTACCCGGCTGCACGCATGTTTTTAGACCTGGTACGGCAGGGGATGCGGCTTTCCATCGGCTTCTCTCTTTCGTTCTTGCGCCAGGCGGCTGCCTGGGATACTGATCTGCTCAATCTGTTTCGCGAACTGGTGGCAGAGGAAAATGTGGAACTGATCGGGGTCGAACCCTATCATAGTTTCCTCTTTTTGCTCGATATGCCAGCGTTTGTGCAGCGGATGCAGGAAATGGTCAATGAACTGGAAGGAATCTTTGGTAAGCGCCCGGTTGTGACCGATACGACGGAGATGTGTATGTCGGCGACGCTCTATAATGCGCTCGACACGGCAGGTTTTCGTGGTGCGGTGATGGATGGACGTCCCTGGGTAATGGGCTGGCGCGAAAGTACACACCTTTATCGCAATGGTGATGAGGCCCCTTACGCGCTCCCTATTGAAGGCAGCAAAGTAAAGACACGGACGGTGCGTTCGCAGCGCAAAACTCAGACCGAAGCTGAGCGGAGTAACCCTCCTTATCTACTTACTCGTCACCTGGAATTAAGTGACGATGTGGGTTATCGTTTCTCCAATCGCAGCTGGTCCGGCTTTCCGCTCTTCGCTGATACTTACGCTGATTGGATCGCGCACACCTGGGGCGATCTTATGTTGATCGGTTGGGACTTCGAGACCTTCGGTGAACACCATCGTGTGGATAGTGGCATCTTTGATTTTATGCGTGCACTGCCGGAGCAACTCGCCCGCCGCGAGGTGACGACGTATACCGCCAGCGCACTCATAGATCGACACACGGAACGTTCCAATCACCTGCCGCTGCCTATCTTCCCGACGACCTGGGCTGGTACTGGCGGCATGGAGTTCTTCCTGGGCAATAGTGCGCAGGAGACTATCCTACAACTGATGGGCCATGTCTATGGTATGGCAAAGCTGACCGAGAATCCCGAACTGATAGATCTTGCGCTCTGGCTCTCACAGTCCGATAATCTGCACCTTATCCAGTGGTTTGGGCGTAGCGGACCTGAAGCTGAAGTCTCGGCCTATTTCACTCCCAACGAATGGTGGGATCTGGGACCGAACGGGGTGATCTATGAACAGCAGCAGGTCTACATCAATGCCCTGCGTGCTATGGAGCCTTACCTGCCAGCACGCCTGGCTCGTCAGACAAAACGCAAAGCTACACGCGGCAGAGTTTCACGCTTGAATCCGGCACCTGAGTTAGCTGGTGCAAGACGCGTATAAAACCACTTCTACTTTGGAGGCGCGGTTCACAAAAGCTCGCATCGATGATGATGTTTGTGGTTTGTGAGCTGCGCCTCTGCTTTGTGTTATTGTGTACACGATATCTTGCCTATCTCTACCATTTACTAACATGGTGGTTAAGATACATAGGAATTTGTATTACTTTTCACCCCCCTCTGCTCGAATAATTTGACGGGCCAGGGTCTATTTAGATAGACTCAAAACAAAGAAGTACAACGTAGATTGTAGGTAATGAGGTAGGTTATGCCACAATTCAACTCTCTGTCGTCGTTTCAGCATAATGGGCCGTCGATGGAGCGCTATCCCGATTTTACTCCCGTTTTCCCTCCCATTACGGCTCCGTCATCTGGTGGATTAATAGAGCAATCATCATTCAATACTACTAGACTTCTGTCTACTGCAACGCAGTCGTTAACAACAACAGACCAGGTGCAGCCTACGGAGCCTGTATCGGGTCCATTGCATGATGTGTCTACAACCCAATCTCTGATCGCGGCTTTGCAGGCGACGATGGCTCCGGGCGTCACCAGGACTCCAGTTGTCATTCCCGGGGCGAAGAAGCGGAAGCGGGCGACAGATGAGTTGACTCCAGTACGGCGCATATCTCCGCATCTCCGTCACGGTATCATACTGGGCGCTATTGTTGCCGTGATGATAACAACCCTTATTTCGCTAGCTCCGCTCAAAGGTGGACAGACTTCGGTCCCGCTCATAAGTGGAGCCGCTGACTGGGTACAGGCACAGCAACAGGGTAGGGATATTACCGGGCATACATTTGTGACACTCGCGCAAGCTAACGCTACTCCTGGCAATGCTCCTGTAACTGCCCCTGCTACAAATCCCGTACAGCCACCGCTGGTTCTATCGACCAGCCAATATGTGGCTATTGCTCGCCAGGATGCTATCGCTAATGGTATCAGTCCCGATTATTTCGTACGGCAGATTCAGGCTGAAAGTGGTTTCAATGCCAACGCTGTATCCCCTTCTGGCGCGGTTGGCATCGCTCAGTTCCTACCCAGCACTGCTGCTGGCCTGGGCTTCAATCCGTATAATCCGATAACCGCTCTCGCTGGCGCGGCTAAGTACATGGCGAACCTTGCGATACAGTACCGCGGTGATTATGCCAAAGCCCTCGCTGCTTACAACGCGGGCTCAGGCACAGTGCAATACGCTGTTGCCGCTGGTGGCGGGAACTGGATATCCTTTCTCCCAGGTGAGACACAACAGTATCTCTTGAAAATCATGGGTGTTTAAACGGGGAAACTGCTCAGCTTTGAGTAGGCTCAGGACCTGAGCCTGGTAAACTATATCTACCAACACGAGAATTACAGGGAGAATTTGTAGGACACTGATACACCTCAGCATGTTATACTATTATTGCCTTACTCGTTACCCCTGGGAAGATTCCTGAGATTAGAGGATAGTATACATGTCGGATGTTCACGTGCGTCTGCACAAAGATATTCTCTGGCTACTGCTCGATCGGCAGCCTCTGAATTCCTTGACCACGGAAATGTTAGACAAATTTACGCTGGCTCTCCAACAGGCAAAGAAGCGTTCTCCCCATCTTATCGTGATCACGGGTGTTGGGGAGCGTGCCTTTTGTGCTGGCGTTGACCTGCCTGATGACTCAGATAAACAGCGGGAAGATTTGCTGCGCGCCGCCAGGAATACTGAGATTGCTTTTGACGATTTGCATACACTTCCTACGGTTGCCCTGGTCAAAGGCAGTGCATTTGGCGCTGGCTGTGAGCTGGCTGCACTATGCGATACAATCATTGCACGCGATGATGCTGAATTTCGCCTGCCAGCAGTGAGCGCAAAGGTCTTTCCCAATGTCGTCTCTCTACGCCTGCCAGCTTTGATTGGACGCGAGACGACGACGCGCCTGATGCAAAATGGCACAACGCTCAATGCTCACGAGGCGCAACGACTCGGGCTCGTAGATCAAGTACTACCTGCACGTCGCTTTGTCCTCGATACCGAAGAACTCCTTGTTATGCTAGCTTCCGTCAATAAACCTTCGTCCCCGTAGTTGCATGTTCCTTTCAGGCCATATTCTCCTCTTCAGAGTATGCTGCTAATGCGTCGAGAGCAAACGTACCACTTACTAATTTGCCCTTGACTATATGCTCTCCCTGGCCAGGGCTTATATTGCCTCTGGAGAGAAAAATGCTTCTGACGAGAAGACCTCGTAGGAACTTTTTTCTCCACAGTTTCGTCTTGATATTGACGAATACATTGAAGTCCCGTGCGTAGAGAGTAGCAAAAAGGAGTTCATAATAATGCGTACTGTTTATAATAGACAACGGCAAGCACTTTTCTCTATCGGCTTACTTAGCTTTCTTATACTTGCTTTCGTGCTGGCTGCCTGTGGTGCAGCAGGCTCCGGAGGAAGTACAACAGGCGGAACTGGAGCGGCAGGCTCTAGCCCGACAGCGGCACCTACTCCAGTGAAAGGCTATGGAACGGCCAATGGCTGCCCCAGTGATATGGTGGTGAGTTCTGCGCCAACGAAAGCAAACGTGATAGTAAAGTCTTCTGAGGCTAATAATACCATCACTGCACATAATGGCGATGTGATCGAGGTTCGCTTGCCGTTCGGTCATAAATGGGGGGGGCCGAATGCATCCCCGAGCATCCTTGCACTCCAATCGCCTGCCGGTTATGCCTGGAAAGCTGATAATGTATGTGTATGGCGCTTCGTCGCTCAGGGAACTGGTACTGCCGAACTAAATTTCACCGGGCAGGCTCTCTGTAAGGCCGGTCAGGTGTGCCCTATGTATATCATGGAGGTTCTTTTCAAGATCAACGTACAGTAAAATTATCCATTGCACAAAAAGACATGACCCTAACTAACATCCTTGTAGGGGCGCGATTTGGATGTAGGGGCGCGATTGATAAGCCCGCAGTGCCGCATGGTGTTACATTCGCGGGCTTATCAATCGCGCCCCTACAGAGATGTTGATTTATTTCCGCATAACGACTACAATACAAATACGTACGGAACCCTATACACATGTGCTCTGCGTACTTGAGCAGTCATTCTTGTAGATATCCTCCTCGAAAGGAGCCTTATCGGTGAATAATCCCTTTGAAATACGCAAGGTCGTCGGGGGCGTCATTCTTGCCATCCTATGGGTGTGTGCCTTTCTATTTATTAAGCCTACCCTTGTCATTGACTGGGTTGGAGATGGCAGTGTTACTACAAATTTTAAAGCTGTCGTGGTACTGATTGGCCTCCTCGTTCTCTTCTTCTATCACCTGTTCTACCGCTCAAATGCGGAGACTACAAAATTGAGCTGGACCACGATCCTTACCATCTGCTGGCTCGCGCTCATTATCTTCTATCCGTTCAAAGATCCGACCAATACGGCCAGAGGAGCTATTGGCTTCTTTACATTGATTGGTGGTCTGGCGGTGAGTATATTATGGGTGCGCTTCTTCTCCGATGAAATAGTCGCGTAACCAATCGACCTTTCGTATCCGTAGCGGTGGGGCTTGCCCCCACCCGCACACCCATCCTCAATCAACGAGCTCGTGGGTGCTTTTTAATGTCTGAAATGTCGCCTACCTGTAAAGATCATCGCAATGGCATAATGGTTTGCCATACGAATCGTCTCCTCGTCACGTACGGAACCACCTGGCTGGATGATGGCAGTGACACCAGCTTTCGCTGCCGTCTCGACGCCATCGGCGAAGGGGAAGTAGGCATCCGAAGCCAGCACAGAGCCACGTGCACGATCTGCGGCCTTCTCAACCGCAAGCTGCACACTGGTGACGCGGTTCATCTGTCCCGCGCCCACACCAATGAGCATGAGTTTATGCGCCAGCACAATCGCATTGGACTTAACGTGCCGAACCGCCTTCCAGGCAAACATTAAATCCGTGACCTCCTCTAGCGTTGGATCACGGTCTGTGACCACATTATACTCGGCCTCTCGTTCGCCTACAGCATCAGGCGTCTGCAAGAGCAAGCCACCGCCGACGGAGCGTACATCTGGACGCCCGGCGTGTAGAGCCTGCGTGTTGATGCTCTTCGGCTCAATCGGCGTATGAGTGGCGAGCAGGCGAATATTCTTCTTCTTGCGCAAGATAGCCATCGCACCAGGCGTAAATTCTGGTGCGATGATCGCCTCATAAAAGAGTTGTGAGATCTCATGCGCGGTCGCCTCGTCTAGACGACGATTACTACCAATAATACCTCCATAAGCAGAGACAGGATCGCCGGAATGCGCTCGCTTATATGCTTCTACCAGCGAGTCGTCGCAGGCCAGTCCACAGGGATTGGTATGCTTAATAATAGCTATCGCAGGTGCTGTAAAACTCTGTACGGTTGTTAGCGCCGAGTCCAGGTCCAACAGATTGTTAAAAGAGAGTTCCTTGCCATGTAGTACCTCTGAGCCTGCCACGGTTGGTAACGCGGTATTGAAGGTTGTGCCAGCCCAACGATAAAAGGATGCCTGCTGATGCGGATTTTCACCATAGCGCAGGGCCTGAATACGTTCCAACGGTAAGGTAAGTTGCTCGGGGAAATAGTCACCTGTGCTCATGCGTAAATATTCGGCAATGGCAGTATCATAACTGGCCGTATGCTGGAAGGCGATAGCCGCAAGCCGACGGCGCGTTTCGATACTCACTTCGCCCTGTTCCTGCCACTCCTGCATCACAGGAACATAGTCCTGTGGACGCACCAGCACGATCACATCTTGAAAATTCTTTGCAGCAGCGCGTACCAGGGTCACCCCTCCAATATCGATCTGCTCCAGGGCCTCCGTCAGTGTGGCATTCTGGCGCGCAACTGTCTCCGCAAAAGGATAGAGATTAACGACAACGATGTCAATCGGCGTAATATCGTGCGCGCGCAGTTCTTCCTCGTGTTCAGGAAGATCACGACGTGCCAGAACGCCACCTAAAATAGCTGGATGTAGCGTCTTAACACGTCCATTGAGGATCTCCGGAAAATTTGTTAGCTCGCTCACCGACTGCGCTGGAATACCCTCGGCCTGTAAAGCGGCCTGAGTACCACTCGTCGAGAAAAGTGCGACATTGTAGCCTTGTAGTTCACGTGCTAACTCTGTGAGACCATCACGGTTAGCAACACTTATGATTGCTCGCATGAGTTATCCTTTCAGGATGGAATGAAGGGACTGATGGGAAAACCTTCCCCTACAAGTATAACAACTAGTTTTCCAGAATCTAGCGTTTTCTCGCGATTCAGAGCGTTTTCTGACAGTTTGTTCACGATTCTTGACATCTTTATAAATAAAAATGTGTAGGGGCGCGATTGATAAGCGCCTGCAACAGCACCATATGTAAGGCGTTGCAGGCTTATCAATCGCGCCCCTACAATTAGTCGTATTAACCGATCTCTGTCTTACGCTTCAGCTACAACCGGGCTTTCTTCGCCAGTAGCACGAGCCAGCAGTTCGGCTATAGAAGGGCGACCAGGGAACTCCTGGATGATGCTCACACAACGGTGCGTGCGCGAGTCGTGTCCAAACTTGACATAACCGTCGGTCAGGGCGAATAGCGTATGATCGCGGCCAACGCCAACCTGTTTGCCGGGCTTAATCTTGGTGCCACGCTGGCGCACGATAATGCTACCAGCGGTTACCAGTTGGCCATCGTAGCGTTTGACGCCCAGCATCTTTGGTTTGCTATCGCGACCATTGCGCGAGCTACCCATACCTTTTTTATGTGCCATGATTTATTCCTCCGTGCTGCTTTCGGGCTCAGCTTCGCTTGAGCGGCGACGTGTCCTCCTGCCGGTGTCGGTCTGCTCGTCAGATTCTTCTGCTACGGGCTCTGCAGTTGTCTCCGGGGCCTCTTCAACTTCTACAATGGGTGTCTCTTTAGCTTTAGGAGTCTCACCAGTGACCAGGCTCTTACCATCACTAACAATATCATCGATGGTTAACACGGTCAATTCCTGGCGATGTCCACGACGATGCCGATAGCGCTTCTTAGACTTGTACTTGAAAACGATCAATTTCTCGCCGCGGGCCTGTCCATCGACTGTTGCCAGTACCTGTGCATTGTCAATGAACGGCGAACCGATCCTGGTATTATCGGCATCTGAGATCAGCAGCACCTCTTCGATAGCGATCTGTGCTCCGTCCTCGACCGGAAGCCGATTGACTTCGAGCTTCTGGCCTACGGCAACTTTGTATTGTCGTCCACCACTTTTAATTACTGCAAACATGCTTTCTCACTTTTCTTCTTTCTACCTTCAGTCAGAAACGAGGCTAGAAGCGCTAGCTTCGCTCATCTGACTGAGATGAAGTCCTTTTACGATCCCTGCGCGCAAATCCAGGGGATACGTGGGAGGCACAGGTGGAGAGCCATCCATCACAGTTCCTTGTCTGAATTACTATGCTTCAATCTCAGATGAAGAATCATACCGAAACTGATTATGCGGACCGCGCAATATGTCGGCGCGTTTAGCGTCACTTTGGGGCGCAGGGAGTTAACCACCAGCTTATGCGCTGTGTGGTATATGCAACGTATGTTGCATATTTTTCATATTAGTAACGGTATGATAGCAGTCGCGTTGCTCCTTGTCAAGCTCTATAAGGATTTTGTCGTGGGCGTCCCCGTAGCGGCATGGCTTGCCTGTGCCGGATCTCTCTGTGGAGATCGATCGCGTTGGTGTGGAGATACGCGGCACAGGCAAGCCATGCCGCTACGGGTCGAATATGCACCCTTGCTTAAGCAATAGCCCCTGGGATATGATTCGTAATGACGTTTGAAGCATATTTATTTTTCTAGAAGGAGAAGAAGCCCTCCTGGTGTGCTTGCTCGCGCCGCTGCCTGCATGTAACCGGATCGCTCTATTACCACTATGCCGAAAGGTTTCTCTGAGGGAGAAAACAATCATCTCTCACTCTACCGTATCTTCACACGCGAGCAATGGGCGCAGCGGCGCGGTAGTACTCCGCTGACACTGTCCGAGGAGCGCCTGGAGTCCCTGCGCAGCCTCAATGAGCGTGTCTCTTTGCTGGAGGTAGAGCAGATATATCTTCCGCTCTCTCGTCTGCTCCAGCTCTACTTTGGCGCTGTCGAGAAACTGCATGCCACGACTGCCACTTTCCTGGGAGCCACATCCGCGCGGGTCCCTTATTTGATCGGGATTGTCGGGAGCGTGGCCGTTGGCAAGAGCACCACCGCTCACCTGCTGCAAGCGCTCCTCTCAGACTGGCCCACCCACCCCAGGGTCGAGATAGTGCCCACGGACGCATTTCTCTTTTCGAACGCTTACCTGGATAAGCGCGGCCTGGAGAATCGTAAGGGATTTCCTGAGACCTACAACGTACACAATCTCATTCGTTTTCTGAGTGATGTGAAGTCCGGCATACCCGAAACGACTACACCTGTCTATTCGCATCACATCTACGATATTCTGCCCGACCAGGTCCGAGAAATCGGTCAGCCAGACATTCTTATTGTGGAAGGGCTTAACCTGCTCCAGGTCGGAGGAAGTCGCCCGCGTAAGCAGCCGCGTCTCTTTGTCTCCGACTTCTTCGACATGACTATCTACGTCGATGCAGAGGAGGCCGATATCGAGCACTGGTTCACCGAACGTTTCATAGTGCTGCGTGAAGCTGCTTTCCACGATCCCTCCTCTTTTTACACACGCTTCATCAACCTGAACGAAGAGGAGAGCCTGCAGCTTGCTCATTACGTCTGGCAGGAGATCAACGGACGCAACCTGCACGAGAATATCCTGCCCACACGCGAACGCGCCCATCTTATCCTGCATAAGGGACGCGATCACTCTGTCCAGGAGGTCCGGCTGCGCAAGCTTTAATCAATACACCAGAAAAGCTTCGAGCTGCGGAATATGGGAAATTGCCGATATAAGCCATCTTTACCTTTTTGTTATTCATCACTAAAATAATCTAAGTCTATCTTTTTCACGATATATCTTGACTCTTCTGTAACCCCTACTTCATGATCAATCATCAATTGAGCAAGCTGTTCACCACCTATTAAAATGATTTTCAGGTTTTCTATACCCGCAGCATAGTCTATGGCTTGTTGTGAGAAATTTGAAGTGGTGATGAGTATTCCTTTTCGTGCTTTCTTGCCTATTAATGCTCCAGCAAAACCTTGTACGACAGGTCTTGAAACAGTTCCTTCCCATCTCTTCGCTTGGAGATAAATGGCATCCAGCCCTAATTTGTCTTCTTTGATTATTCCGTCTATTCCTCCATCTCCGACTTGGCCTATAGCCTGTCCTGCATCCCTCTTTGAGCCGCCGTAACCCATAGCGATGAGTAAATCAACAACAAGATTTTCAAAAAACTTTGGCGGACTATTTTTAATGCGTTCTAATAGTTCTTGAGCGAGATTTTGTCTCAGGCTTTGATAACTCGTTTCCAGGATCTCTTGTGGCGTCTGGCTCGTCTTTTCGATGATCTCTTGAGATATACTGGTATCATTGCTTGCTGCGTTGTCTCTGCCATGAACAAATTCCCTAAATTCGGGAAATTGCTTCAAGAACTTTACATTGATGTGCAAGGGATTACTCTTCAATACGTCGATCCCTCGTTCAGTTATCCGAAATTTTGATCTTCCAGTGCTTCTAAGAAGGAGTGCTTTTACTAAATAGGTACGTGCCCAGTGGACGCGGTTATCAAACTTCCGTTGCTTGCCACTGGGCAATAATTCTTTTCTATCCTGGTCGTTGAGGTCAAATAGTTGTGCTAGTGTTTCAATAGTCTCATTGAGATTGTGTTCGCTTCCGTCATTAGCGGCTTTTAAGAGCGGAAGCATAAGACTTTGATAATCTGGAACCGCCATATCTAATCTCCTACATTGGACAGTCTGCGCTTTTTAAATATCTCTACACTGCGAATAGTGCGCTTATAATACCATAGAAAATGTCTGGTGGCTATCTTCTCACCAGAGCTTTTAGAAAGAGGAGAATCGAACTCCTTTCCTACCAATTTTGACGCCTTCATTGATGGGCCTTGAGCGGCCTCTACGCTCGATGAGACAGTATTTTTGTCCATTCTTGTCTAACAGAATGTATCAGGAGTAGAGCCTCTAAGCTGTCAAATTGGCTGTCAAGTTGATCGCTTTCCTTATTTGACAATGTAACATTACATTTGCTGTTTGTTAACGTATTTGAGTGTGTTTTTAATGGTTTTGCCATTTTTACAATTATCTGGATTAGCGCTCTTTTATTTAGTATCTGTTGGTTGGGATGTCATATGTTTTTAGGCAAAATTTTTAGGGGAAGACGACTCCTGAGAAAAAGAATAAGTATGATACTTATAATACTTACAATGAGAGATGAAACGGTATCAGAAACATTAAGAAGAGCTTGTACACTAGAAGCTACGTTGTCATAATAATGAAACGTTTTGCCTATATAAATATTTATAAGTATTGTTATGATCCCATTGAATCCTATGTAGTTAGTAAAGGCTATTAAGGATATATAGGTAAACTCTTTACTGCGGAATTTAGCTGAAGAATTTAAGTTAATCTTATTTTTATCTGATATGATAATTCCAGAATATAGATAGGTTATAAAAGCGTACACAATACTCATTGTAAATCCTGCTATGATGCCACCAATAGTATCAGAAAAAGTGAAACGTGTATAGATAGTCACATCTCTTGGATAGGAGGATGAAGTAAAAAGATAGAGAAACCAATAGTATAAATATTTTGACGTTAATGAAAGTAATAAAGGAGATAACGTTGTTAGCAGGATTACAGAAATTGCTAGGTTTTTTAGAGAAGGTACCATATAAAATTTTGACTTTAGAATTTGTTTTACATTTTTTAATCTGGTTTCGTCTTTAATCTCGTTTTCAAACCCGCTTATGAGGATTTTTAGAGTAATAGATTCACTCTGATTAAGCAATAGGGAATTAAATTCTATTTTTCCTGATCCAGATGTATATGTGATGCTCAATCCGTTTTTGATACTGTCTGGTTCAGATTCGATTGCTTCTGCTTCTAGGATCTCAGAACTGTTTCCAAAATCGAATCTGGTTTGGGGATTATTTATGTCATAATCTGCTTGCTCGATGGTTTTATTGCCTGTATTTTTTATTTTTAAGAGTAATAGATTTAGATTGTTTATGGGATGGTTTTTGTACTCAGCTGTTATGTTGCCTTTGATTGCTTGGCTAATATAAACCATTGATGTGCTAGAAATTTCAGATGTAAGCTGTTTCTTTTTTCGTTCTTGGAATTTTATCAACATGTTAATGACGCCGAAAATCAAAGGGAGAAATGAAAGAATAATGCCACTCAGAGCTATAATATTTGAAGTATCCATTAGTGTGTACCTCTCATCACCATGTATTTGTAATTTTATTGTCCTTTGAGTGCTTTGATTGTTTTTCTCAGTCTCTTCAGGTTTGAGTGATCTATGAAGATATAATAGCATATCTCGATATGTCTGGCTATACATGTGTTGAAATAGGTAGAGGGTATTCTTAAGAAGATGAGAATATAGGTATGGAGCGGTTTCATGCTTAACTTGCTAGTATCTCTGGTACTAGCCGAGATTTAATCTAGTATTAGAGCGGTTTTATGGCTTGCTTACTGTCCAAACTTGTAGTATCTTTCTCTGCTTTGCCTCGTTTCTCGACTTCTGTTTTCGCTTGTCGTCCAAACTGCCTTATCACATGGGATCTCTGATAGCGTTGGTCATTTATTGGCTCCTTTTCTCTCTATCTCCACGCATCTCTTCCATTTTTGCACGAAACTCTTTGTTTTACCAGATAATCAGCAAAAAAGGGACTGAACGATCTATATGGTTGTTCAGTCCCTCACAAAGCAGGCGCGAATAGCCTCGCATCCCAAGTACCGCGCCAGAGAATTAGGTATTATGCAAACTGCGGTAAAAGTTGAGCCAGTGCAGCAGCATTGGGCGTGCCCAGACCTGTTACAGGGTCCCAACCTTTAACGGCGTCAAAACCTTTGACGGCTACTGCTGCGCCATTGGCATCTTGTCCGGCAAAACTATTGTTTCCTTTCGCAATATCATGGAAAGCTTTAGCAGCCTGAGCGCTTGCACCGAGGCGATAGAGCGCACCATTGAGAGAACCCATGCGGGCTCCCATGCGCTCATTGGTCAGGGCGGTGATACCTGCCCATTGCGGAGAACCGACGCTTGTGCCGCCGAAGACCGCTACCAGGTCTGGTCCCTGTCCAGACGAACTCCAGACAACGACAACACCGGTGCGTGGATCTGCAACAGAAGCGACATCAGGCAGCCCACGCTGGTTATTCGCTATCGCCCGCGTACCCTTCTGGAAGGTTGGTTCAGGAAAGATTGTGCTGAAACCGCCGCCGCTGCCAACCCATCCAGTTTCATTGATATAGGCACCATTCGTCGCGTTGGCGTTCAGTGTCGTGCCACCGACCGCCGTCACCAGCGGATCACTGGCAGGCGTGGATACAGCCTTGACAAAGGTGGTGGAAGCGCAGTTCACCTGTGCCGCGCCACGGTCGCCGGACGAAGCAAACAGGGTGATCTTTTTCGCCGCTGCAGCCTGGAAGACCGCGTGCTGAGCCTGCAATGTCGCCTTCGTTGCGCAGGTCTCGTTGCCGCCAAAGCTCTGTGAGATCACATCGCCCAGATTATTGTTGACGGCGAACTGAGTTGCACGCAGGATGTTCAGCAGGAAACCTGAGAAGGTATTGCTCTGGACTTTCAAAGGATTGGCCAGTACCAGGTCAATATTGGCTCCTGGTGCAACTGCATGCGCCCATTCGACATCAAGCGTGATCTCGCCCGCCCAGCTCACCTGTACAGGATCTTTCGGATTAAATGCTGCCAGCCCATCGGGTGCGAAGATGCGCAACCTGGGATCTTTGAGTCCGAATATACGGTCAAACAGAGCCAGGTCGTGCCGGATAGTAGGACTCTGGAAGGCATCGATGATCACGATGGTGTGTCCTACGCCTGTGATGCGATTTTTGTAAAGCGGAGTGATATTATAGGCATTTTGTATCTGCTGTGGCGTATAACAGCGAGCTTTGGCGCCAGGAGCCTGGCAGGCAAGCTGCATCCCCATAACAGCCTGGCCTGCCATCCAATAGGGAGGTTGCGCCAATTGCAACGTGAAGTTCCGCTGCGGGCGTGCTCCATGAGCGAATATCTTTGTAGCGACCTGGAGATAGAAGAAGATCCCTGCCAGCATAACAAACGCCAGCAAGACAACCAGCGATACGCGAGGCAGTGATCGAGATCTTTGCTTTTTCATGCGTAAATGAATGCTCCTGTTTCTTACCCATTCAACAATATTTCGGTAGATGTGCCACTAGCCATGTTATTGGGGATAAGCTTTATCATCAGGTATGTAGCTTTGGGGATGGTAGGAAAGTACCTTGTAGAGGTTGAGATGCCCGGCCATTCCAACGTAGTCACAGCGCATCGTACTGGTATCTCAGCAAGATCACGGTTCAGTCCCATAACTTTAAAGATGATATACTGATACTAGCTCTCTTTTATCCCTGTATGGGATGATAGAGCCTGGCCTGAAGTTATTCAAAGCTAGTAGGGAGATCTCATGAGTAACAAGTTAATAGCGCTACAGTTGTACACGGTACGAGACGAGACTGCGCGTGACTTTAAGGCAGTGGTACGCCAGGTAGCGAAGATGGGCTACAGCGGAGTGGAGTTCGCTGGCTATGGAGGTCTTGCTGCCAGTGAGCTGACTGCGTTACTTGCTGAAACGGGACTTCGTGCGGCTGGCACACATGTACGCTGGGATGTTTTAGAGAGCGATCTCGAACGCGAAATAAACTACTGTCTTGAGATTGGTTGTCGCCACCTGACTCTCCCCTATCTTGGTCGTGAGTGGTACGAGGGAGACAAGGTAAAAGCGCTGGCACAACGCCTTAACGCATCTGGTCACGTTGCCCAGGAAAAAGGTCTGACCTTCTCTTACCATAACCACGACCACGAATTCGCTAAAAGCGACGATGGACGCTATCTGCTAGACGTTCTCCTGGATAGCACCGACCCCGCACTCGTCAAACTTGAGCTGGACACCTACTGGGCAGCATACGCTGGCGTCGATCCAATTGCGTATCTTCACAAGCGAGCAGGGCGCGTACCACTGATCCATCTCAAGGATATGACCCCCGAACGCACCTTTACTGAGGTAGGAGACGGCACGCTCGACACCAGGGGTATCTGCCAGGCAGCCGAGGAAAGCGGTACCGAATGGTACGTCGTCGAAAACGATGCGCCGAAGATCCCATCTCTAGAGAGCGCACGACGTTCATTCGAGAATCTAAGCAAAATATTGGCGTAGTTTCAGGAGTTAACAAAATATGGAGATCGACGCGGAACGCCAACAAAAGGCGCGTGAGTACGCACGCATACGCCGAAGGCTCTCATTTGTGGATCTGGGTATTGCCGCGGCAGGCTTGCTCATTGTATTTGTGACTGGCCTGGATAAGTGGTTACGAGATGCAATACAGGGCATAGCGTTTCTGAGCTGGCAACCTGCGCAGAACTGGTATCCTTTGCAGATACTACTGTACTTTTTGCTTGCTGTGCTTGTCTACCAGTTGATCACATCTCCCCTGGCATACTATAGTGGCTTCATTCTCCCCCACCGTTATGGAATCTCAACGATGTCGCTCAAGGCGTGGCTGCAGGATCTTTTTAAGGGACTCGCGCTGAGCCTCGTGCTGGAAGCTGTTGCTGTTACTTTGATTTATGGCTTGCTCGCTTTTCAGCCATTAACGTGGTGGTTGTGGGTAGCAATAATAATGCTCTTCTTCTCCGTGCTCATGGCAAACCTGGCACCAGTCCTCATCTTCCCGTTGTTCTACAAATTCACGCCCTTGCCGGAAGGTGAACTGACAGAGCGCTTACTGGCACTGGCACAACGTGCTAATACGAAAGTGCGTGGCGTTTATGCAATGCAGATGAGTAACAAGACAACCGCCGCGAACGCGGCACTGATGGGCCTGGGCAATACACGCCGGATCGTGCTGGGCGATACTATGGTGGATCGTTACATAGTCGATGAGATCGAGGTCGTACTCGCGCACGAATTGGGACATCATGTGCATCGCGATATCTGGAAATTGATTATCAGCCAGTCGGTCCTGATGCTCGGTGGACTCTATATCGCCAATCTGATTCTACATCGGGTCGTTGCGCAGGGCTTCTATCATTCGCTCACCGATCCTGCGACGCTGCCCTTCTTCTTCCTGCTCGCAGGCATCTTCAGCCTCGTCGTTATGCCTATCAGCAATGGCTATAGTCGGCTCATCGAATACCAGGCCGATGACTATGCATTGCAATCCACGCGCAAGGTCGAGCAGTTCAAAAGCGCGATGACCCGTCTCGCCAACCAGAATCTGTCCGAGATCGAGCCATCGCCCATTGTGGAATTTCTCTTCTACTCGCATCCCTCGATCAGCAAGCGTCTCAAGCATGCCGACGAATTCGCCAGGCAGCAGGGTTATACCTTTAATGCATCGGCGAGCGCACCCAGCGAAGAGGCCGCTTCCTCGACTGAGCCAGCAGGCATTGAGAGCAAAGGCTCATCGACGCCCAGTTCGCCCCACTGATCGATCTTAGCGACGACTTCCTGTGGTGTTCCAATGATAGTGACGGCAGCCAGCATACGGGGACTCACCGCCTCGACTGCCGTCTTCATCCCCTGCTTCCAGCCTTCGATGACCGCCTGCACATCTTCCCCAAAGCCGTTACGTGTCAGCATCTGTGCATAATAGACGCCCATCTTACCAATATAATAAGCCAGAGGGGACGCAGCGTGGAAATACGCGGCCTGCCGTTCCTGGTCGCTGGCATTCTCATGCAAGATCACGCTGGTAATATAAGGAGCGATTGCGGCACTATGGGGTGGACGGCCAGCGCGTGCAGAACCTTCGTCAAGCTGTTCGCGTAACTCGCCCCACTTGTTCCCGGGCCAGTACACAGGTAGCACGCCATCCGCGATCTCGCCCGTTTGTACCACATTTTTAGGCCCCATTGCTGCCACATAGATGGGTAGATCGGCACGCAGCGGAGTAAAACGCAGCTTAAACCCGCGCTCCAGATTGAAGAACTCGCCATGATAGACCAGCTTCTCACCGTGCAGAATCATCCTGATAATCTCAACGTACTCGCGTGTCCGCTTTACAGGCTTCTGAAAAGGCACGCCATGCCAGTGCTCGATCACATTAGCGCCCGATGGTCCAAGGCCAAGCACAACGCGCCCGCCCGAACGCTCATCCAGTGTAGCGACCGAGCTAGCGATCAAAGCAGGAGTACGTGAATAGATATTAGCGATGCCAGCCCCAATCTTAATGCGTTTCGTCGATCGCACCAGGTCGGCCATCGAAGTAAAGAGTTCATAACCCCACGACTCGCCCAGCCAGACCGAATCAAAGCCCAATTCGTCGGCAATCTTCACCTTCTCCACTACCGCATTCCACTCGCCAGGGAAATTCGGGGAATCGGCCACAAAGCCAATACGAGAACGATACGCCTTTTTAGGAGTTTCAGCAGCAGATCCAGCATCAGTCGTCATACGATGATCCATCCTTCCATTGGTGGTCGCATAAATGGGTAGTAACCTGCTCATTATATCATTCGCAAATTGAGCCAGTTCAGAGGCAAGCCATGTTTCTGGAACCTGAACTGGCCTATAGCCGCTATTTGCATAGAACATACCACTGTGTTATGATGAGCCAGATCAATATAAGTGAATAATACGTGTGAAAGTAAACGAGGAAGAGGATATGAGCCCTGACCACAATAATGAGAATAGTTATGTAATTCCTACGGAACATGGGGGCGAGATGGCGCGGCTCATTGACCAGGATCAGACTATTACCAGGGCTATGGGGGGCCTGTTTCCGCACACTCTCGATCTACTTGAAGTCCGTCGCGTCCTGGATGTAGCCTGTGGACCGGGAGGCTGGGCGCGCCGGGTCGCACGTGAATTGCCAGATGTAGAGGTAGTAGGCGTCGATATCAGTCAGAATATGATTGACTATGCCAATGCTTACGTCGGAGTAGAAAACCTCCGCCATAATGCACGCTTTCTGGTAAGGGATGTTCTACAGCCGTTGGACTTTCCCTACGCATCGTTTGATCTTGTCAATGCACGCGGTATGATCGGTTTTCTCCCCAAAGAGCAATGGCCGCGCGTGGTCAAAGAGCTTGCACGCATTACCCGTCCGGGCGGCTTTGTCGTACTTACGGAGAGCGACGACTTCGGGCACACGAATGGCGCAGCCTTTGAGCGCTATCAACAACTCATACTGCAATCTGTAGCTCGTGCTGGCCTCTCGCAACACCCTCTGGGACTCAACTGGGGCGCGACAGCGATGCTCAGACACCATTTACAGAATGCGCAGTGCCAGGATATCCATGTAGTATCTCATGTACTTGATTACTCGGCAGGCAGCAGGGAGAATAGAAGCATCTACGAAAATTTCAGAGTCTCTCACAAGCTGATTCAGCCTTTCATTATCAAGATGGGAGTCGCTTCTCAAGAGGAACTCGATGCGCTCTATGAACAATGTTTCAATGAGATGTTATCCGAAGATTTCTGTGCGGTCTGGTCTTTTGTGACGACCTGGGGCGTAAAAAGGTAAAAATGAAGCGTACATGGCTTTCCTGGTTTATCGATCCTCCGCCAATTGAGCGGTAGATGGCAATCGTTTCAGGATGAAGCGTAGACTGAAACCCTGAACGAGCAGAGTAAAAAGCACTACCGCATACGTTGAAAAGACTAGAGCACTCCTATCTGGTATTTGGAGGGGCAGGGCCAGAACCAGGGCCAGCGAGAGAGCGCCACGCAGCCCACTCCAGAAAATTACAAAGCGCCAGGAATGTAAACTGACGCCCAGCGACCCTTTACGTGGTAGCAGAAATACCATTACCAGGCGGGCGATCAACACTGCTCCAATCGCCAGTAATGCCACCAGGAGCAGCGCCGTATCATCTCCAGAAGAGAGCAATTGCAGTAGATTGAGCTGCGCACCTACCAGCAGAAAGAGGATTGCGTTAGCGAGGAAGGCAGCCATACTCCAGAAATTATCCACCATATTGCGCGTGCTCTCAGACATGCCCTTACTCTGCCCATAACTACTCAGAATTAAGCCCGCTACGATCACTGCCAGGATACCGGACATGTGAAAGAAATCGGCCAGCAGATAGACGCCATAAGCAGTGACGAGGGTGATCGTTGTCTCAATCAAGGGCTCGTTAATATAACTCACGAAGCGGCTGACGAGGTAGCCGCTGACCAGGCCAACCACGACCCCGCCGCCAGCTTCTAAAGCAAAGATGCCCAGACCCTGCAACAATGCCTGTCCCCCCGCTAAAGATTGTCCCTGCACCGAGATAAGCGCAAACGCCAGAAAGGTCTGATAGAACGCACCGGCCATACCGTCATTAAAGAGGCTCTCACCCTCAATAATCGTTGAGAGGCGTTGATTAACCTTGAGCTGACGGAATAGTCCGAGCACAGCGACAGGATCAGTAGGTGACAATATGGCTGCCAGCAGAAACGCATCTACCCAGTTGATACTGGTGAAAAAATGCAATGGTAGGGCGATCAGTACCAATGACAGCAATAATCCTGGCACTGCCAGCAGGAAAATGGGTCTCCAACTCTCACGCAATCGTGGCAGCGAGATCGACCAGGAACCCTCAAAGAGCAATGCTGGTAGGAATACAAAGAGCACCAGATCCGGTGTCAGGCGCGCTTCTGGCAACAGACCAAAAAAGCCAATGAACACACCAACCACCACCAGCCCCAATGTATAAGGGACCGCCAGCCGTCTTGTGAGCAGGATAATGGTAAGCGCGATCAGTAAGAGGAGCACTAATTCCCGTATGACGGTGGCAATATCTGGCATGGCTTTCTCTGAATATCAAGATTTAATAGGGGAGATGCGAGCGACGATGGCAGTGATATTATCAGGACCGCCTTTTTCGTTGGCGTGTGCTATTAGTTGCTCTACGCTCTCCTGTGGCTCGTACTGTTGCACAATAGAGCCGATCTCTTCGTCACTGACAACGCCTGAGAGACCATCAGTGCAAAGTACCAGCACGTCGCCCTCCTGCACTGTTTCCGTGAACACATCAACTTCAACATCGGAGTGTGCGCCCATGCAGCGCGTGATCACATTCCGCTGCCCATGTACACGTGCCTGCTCTTCTGTCAAGAGGCCTGCACGTACCTGTTCGGCCACCCATGAATGATCCTGTGAGACCTGCCGTACCTGTCCCTGCCGTATCAGATAAGCACGACTATCGCCAACATTTGCAACATAGGCGTTCGCGCCATGTAACACTGCCGCGATGCAGGTCGTTCCCATAGAGCGCTCTGTTGCTCCACTATCCAGGATATCTTTATACAGGGACGCATTTGCCTTCTGAATGGCATGCAACAGGGATGATGCAATATCATTACTGCTCTCGTCCTCATAATAGAGCTTCTTCACGGCATGCACAATCAGTTCGCTTGCTACTTCACCCTTGTCATGGCCACCCAGGCCATCTGCGACTACAAACAAAGCGCCCTTCCTGTCCATCACCGGTCCATCATCTGGAACCACTGAGATCATATTATCTTCATTGTTAGGACGCTTACGACCTGTATCCGTACGCGAGCCGACTTCGAGATGGAAAAGACCGCTCATGACAAAATACCTCCTACCAGGTCCGATCCGAACAACAGCTTTTTGCTGCGTGCAACAGTAACGAGTCGAGCCAGGCGTTCGGCCTCTGCACGTACAACCTTTTGTCCAAAATCGGTAAGCCGGTAATACCGTCTTCGTTCATCATCCATTTCTGGATCAGGACGCTCGCCAGATTCCTCGATAAGGCCATCATTCATCATGCGCTTGATTGAACCATAAAGAGTACCTGGTCCCATACGCATCTGCCCGTCTGTATGTAAGGCAACCTCTTGCATAATACCATAGCCATGCCGTTCATTGTCAACGAGGGCTAAAAGAATGTGGAATACTGTGGGTGTGAGTGGGAGCAGTGTTTGAGGATCCCGACCAGCGTTTTTCATAAGTCCTCCTGCTACGGCCAGCCAGCCTGGAAGGACTGACGGCTATATATCCGCAACAGATATATTCTGTTTATATCAGAATATACCGGAACGGAAGCTCTGTCAAGAGGTAACCATACTGGCACCGTTTGTGACCGTAGCGGCATGGCTTGCCTGTGCCGAGTCGCCTGTTGCCGAGTTGCTCAATGCCCCACGGACGACTCGGCACAGGCAAGCCATGCCGCTACGGGTCTATTGGTAATACGCGCGTGCAAATCGTGCTGCCCACATGGCATTGTTAATCAGCAGGGCTTTATTGGCCTCAATGCTCTCGCCTGTAGTAATCTCAGCCACATGCGATAGTACAAACGGCGTGGTGGCTGCTCCACGTATCCCCTGTGCTTGTGCCAAGCGCAGAGCCTCTTCAGTTGCAGCTTCCAGAGAAGTCGTATCAAGCGCGTACTGTTCCGGGATAGGACAGGTTACGACCAGCCCATGTAAGCCCAGTTCCCACTGCAAACGAGCTGTCGCTGCAATGGTGGCGACATCGTCGGCCTGGTATGATAGCATCCTTCCACTCTGGCGCACATAAAATGCCGGAAGTTCATCGGTCTGCCAGCCAATCACTGGTACGCCCTGCGTCTCCAGGTATTCCAATGTCAGATCGAGATCAAGGATCGATTTCGCGCCAGCGCAGGTGACCAGCACAGGCGTGCGACTCAATTCCGTCAGATCAGCAGAAATATCCATGCTGGTCTCGGCTCCACGGTGCACCCCACCAATGCCACCTGTAGCAAAGAAGCGAATATCCGCCATATGTGCACACAACATCGTTCCTGCGACCGTTGTAGCTCCCAATCGTCTCGTTGCCAGCGTGATTGCCAGGTCGCGTCGGCTCACTTTCTGTACGTGCGCTGTCGTACCCAGGCGTGTAATCTCGTCCAGGTTCAGGCCAATCGCGATCTTGCCATCGTGGATACCAATCGTGGCAGGTGTGGCGCCCTCAGCACGGATGGTTGCCTCCATTGCCTGTGCTACTTCAACATTGGCGGGATAGGGAAGACCATGTGCAATAACCGTTGACTCAAGCGCTACGACTGCACGCTGTTCGTGTAATGCTGTCTGGACTTCGTCGGAGAGAAGAATGTGAGCTGTTTGATGAGATTGCTGTTGCATGCGGTTACTTCCTGCACCTTATAGAATGGCATTGGTATTGATCAGGAGTATACACCCGCTACGCTCAAAAGGCAAATAGAGGCAGGGCGCACTCTCGTGGTCGCCCTGCCTCTATTTAGAGTCGTGTTGAACGTCCTGCTAGTCTTCGTCATCAATAGAGAAGATGTACCTGCCTTCGACGCAGTAGTATTGCAGATTGCCCTCGCTATCGGTCAAAGGTTCTGACTCGGTCTCAGGATCTACCAGCAAAATACCTTCCTCATCACCGTCAGGACTGGTATGATACTTGATCTGCTCAACGTTCATGTTCTTCCTTCTTTCTCTTTTATTAACTGTCTCTCGCTATGCATATCTCCGCTCTCCTCGCTTCCAGCCCTCGGAGAGCAGAGGCTTCAACGGTACACGTGCGAAACAGGCGTTCCTCCAAATAATTCTGGTCTTACCGGTGATACCAGGGATCTGAAGAACCCACCGGACAGTGTTGTAAGAGCGCGCTCATGCTTTTTACTGTCCTCAGTTTTTGTGAGCCTGTTCTGCTTTCCCTGGTGACTCTATATAATCTTTTTTCAACCTTCAACCTCCGTTGCCAGAGTGGACAAGAAGTACTATAAAATTTCACTGTTGAGATTCGCATTTTCCACACTAAACGCCCAATGTTATTACTTTTGTATGATGACTATTTTACATGATGATCTCAATGTTATCTGAGGTTCCCGTAGGGATGGCGCTGGCCGCCACCCACCCGCGCCCTTCAGGAGATGACACGGAGAAAACAGAATCTGTGGGTGGGTGGCGGCCAGCGCCACCCCTACGGTGAATGGTATGTTGTTTGCACCTTGACACAGCCACATGCTATAGTATCCCTGAACCTTGTAGAAAAATGATGGCTCGCTGTATGAGCGCGATTTCTTGTAGGGGCGCGATTTATAAGCCCGTCCATATATCACAGCGAAAATGCGTTCTGTGGCGAAATGTTGTCCTTTGTATAATAGACGTTTGTGATTGACAAAAACAAAAATGTAGGAGTGTGATTCACATGGCATTTACAAAAAAATTGCTTACCACAGGTCTTGTCGTTGGCGGCACACTGGGAGCAATGGCTATTTACAACAAATTGACGGAATCTCTGGCAGGCGAACTCGATACTGTTTTGACGGGTGAAGAGCGCCGCTATCCATGGAAATATGGCGACATGTTTTATGAAGTGAAGGGTGCCCGTGATGCGAAACCACTCTTGCTGGTGCACGGCTTTGGCCCCGGCGCTTCATCATATGAGTGGCGCAAAAATATTGATAGCCTCGCAGAGCATTTCCGCGTCTATGCGATTGATCTGCTCGGCTTTGGTCTCTCTGACCGACCAGCCATTGACTATAATGCCGAGACCTATACGGACCTGCTCAATGATTTTATTAAGGAAGTGATTGGTAAGCCAACTGTTGTGGTGGCTCATGGCCTATCCTGCGCTTATGTCATCGCAGGTGCCTATCGTCGTCCCCAGTCCTTTGAGCGCCTGATCCTGGTCTCGCCACCTCTCGCCATTCTGCAAGAGACCTTCCCGGGCGCACGCGATGCGGCCTGGAAGACCATATTACGGCTGCCTGTTGTCGGCCAGTTCATCTACAACCTGCTCACCTCGCGTGGTGCTATCCGTGGCTACTATGACGAGCAGGGTTTCCACAATCCCGGTCTGATTACCGACGAACTGGTTGAATACATCTATACCAGCGCGCACCAGCCCTACGGTCGTTATCCTGCTGCCTCGCTCTTCAGCGACAACCTGGTACTGGATGTCCACGAGCCGTTCGCCCGCCTGCAAGTCCCTGTTGTCGCCGTCTGGGGCCGCGAAGGCGCGCTCACGCCATCCGAGGCCAGCGGAGCCTTCAAGCGCGTCAACTCACGCATCGAAGTCCGTATTCTTGACAAGAGCCGCTCTCATCTGCAAGAAGAGCAAGCTGCTAACTTTAACACTCTCGTACGCGATTTCGCCACTACAACTGTAAAATAATCCGTGAGAGTATAAGGGTACCGCGCGAACCCGTAGAGGCATGCCTTGCGTGTGCCGTGCGTCCCCACAGAGGAGCCGTTCCCCTCGATGGCACGACTGATGGCACGACTCCCGGCACACGCGAGGCATGCCTCTACGGGACGCACGGCACACGCAAGGCATGCCTCTACGGGATTTATGAGCGAAGTGATTCTTTTAGATCTGCTTGTTCTGAGAATTGGGGAAGAGGGCTGTTTTTCTGCGGGTCTTGTTCTCGTAGTACATGCAAGAATGCATCGACCACCTGGGGATCGTATTGAACTCCTTTGCATTGAATCAATTCTTCCCGGGCCAGTTCTTCCGAGAGTGCTTTCCGGTAAGGTCGTGATGAAGTCATTGCATCATAGGAGTCGACCACTGCAAGGATACGTGCACCTAATGGGATCTCGTTTCCGACCAGCCCATAAGGATAGCCCCTTCCATCCCAGCGCTCATGATGAGCTACTACGATGTGGGAGACCAGTTCGAAACGTCCTCCCGCCTCGGCTAGAATCTGTTGACTCATCCTTGGATGATGGCGCATCACGGTCCATTCCTGCTCCGAGAGTGGGCCGGGTTTGTGTAGAATAGCGTCGGGAATACCAATCTTGCCAATGTCATGCATCTGAGCTGCCATCCGGATCAGCATGACTTCTTCTTCAGATCTGCCTAAGGCGCGCGTGGTGGCTTCTGCCAGGAACAACATACGTAGCGCATGTGCATGCGTTTCTTGATCATGCAATTGTTCTGCCGTTGAGAGTGCCTGTACAATGCCCTGCTCCACCTGTTGAACTATAATACTGTTCGTATCTGTGTCCTGTTGCTCAAAACTCTCTTCACCTGGAAGACAGACCCGGTTGCGCCCACTGTGTTTGGCGTAATACATCGCTGAGTCGGCTATCTCAATCAACTCTTTCTTCGTGATTCCATCAAGGGGATAAACCGCCAGGCCAAAGCTGGCCGTGACTGCAATGGATACTACAGATTGTGTCTCTTCTATCTCCCATTGGTAAGGTTGTTCAGCGATAGCAAGGCGTAAGCGTTCGGCTAACTCAAAGGCTTCGTATTGCTCGATATTGGTGAGCAAGATCGCAAACTCTTCGCCGCCATAGCGTCCAACATAGTCTTCCTCGCGCACGAAAGCACGCAGTTGTTGTCCGATGAAGCGCAACACTGCATCGCCTGCACCATGTCCCCATGTATCATTGATGTGCTTAAAATGGTCGACATCCACAAAGATGATGGCACAATTCTGCTGACTTTTATGACACTCTAAGAGTTCTTCGTCAATCTTATCCATAATAGCGCGATGGTTCGGAAGATTCGTCAAAGGGTCAGTGGTTGCAAGGGAATTCAAATGGCTATTGTCTATACTTAGCATATCATTCTGTTCTTGAATGCGTGTGTAGAGCCCTTGCAGCTCCTGGCGTGTCAATTCGTAGATATGGCTCATTTGCTGGAGCGTGGTAATAATCGTATGCACAGATTGCGCTATCTGCCCAAGTTCGTCCTGGCTCTCATAGAAGGGCGGAAGCTTCCTTTGAGGTATGGAGACCGACCAATCACCTTGCGCTAAGGCTACTAAACCGCCTGCCAGGTCAACCAGCCACATAGTGGAAGCCTGGCGGGCAGCCTCCTGTACCTGTCGTAATGGACGCGTAATCACACGTGCAATGACAATGGCGCAAACACATCCTGATAGAATGGTGAGTCCCCCCAGCAAGGAGTTGCAGATCAGGAGTACGTGGGAGATGGTGTTCAAACGGATTATCCCCTGCGCCATTTCTTGCCTGCTGGAAGCATGGGCAATATATGAAATAGTAGTTGTTTGCTGAGTATTGAAACTCGCATCAATAACAATCATGATCAGAAGGACATCGACTCTTATGATGCTTGACACATATTGTTAATATCCATTGCGATAAAACCCTTGCCCAGCTAACAATCTCGCAGAGAGAAATAGGATATAGGTACTGTTTACAGGCGACCACTTGTTAGGACAACCGCAATAAAGTAAGATAATAACAAGAGGGAATTCCTTGTGTATCCTTCTGTAGCGCTTTCCGCCGTTGTTGTTGTAGCAGGAGTATCTATGCCTAAACGCCGGTATGAGAGCCATGAACCAACTCATGATTGGCAGCAGATTCGTCCGTTGCTCAAAGACACGGCGCAGATTACCTATGAGATCATTCGCCCGGTCATTCTTTGGGGTCAAACTCCAAAGGAACGGGGAGAAGAAACAGGCATGTCTCCCCGGACTATTTACTACCAAGCCAATCTCTTTGATCAAGCAGGCATGGCTTCATTGCTGCCACCAGAACCTCCCCCATCCATTTCAAAGCAAGATAAACGAGAACTTCCACCTCCCATGCGGCAAGAGATTATCGATTTACGTGCGGAGTATCCTGCATTTCACCCACATGAACTGGCGACCATTTGCTTTGTGCAATTCGGTCGCAAGCCATCCCCTCAGACCATCAAGTTGATCCTGGCTTCCGGCCCCAAACCATCGCGCACTCGTCGTTTCAAACGGTTTGCAGAGATGGATGATCCGGTAGAACGGCGACGAACGATTATCAAACTCCATGCAGAAGGCTGGAACGCCAAATCCATTGCAGGGTATCTAGAAACCTCTCGTCAGACGGTACATGCGACGCTTAAGCGCTGGGCTGAAGAACAGTTCGCTGGACTAGAGGACAAATCGCATGCGCGTACGGCAGTGAGAAAGGTCGATCTCAAAGCCATGCAGGAGGTAAAGAAGCTGTCCGAAAACCCGCTCTTGGGTGCGTATCGCGTGAGCGCCGCACTAGAGCAGATGGGCATCAAGCTGAGTCGAGCAACCTGTGGCCGTCTGCTGGCCCTCAACCGCGATCTGTATCATCTCCAGGTGCCGCGCAAGGAACGCCCAAAGGCCGATATGCCCTTTCGCGCTGAGCGGAGGCATCAATTTTGGAGTGTAGACATTCGGTACCTGGATATGCATCGGTTGCCTGGTGTGGAGATGGTCTACTGTATCAGCATCCTGGAGAACTTTAGTCGAGCCATTCTGGCTTCTGCTCTTTCTCTACGCCAGGACACCGAGGCAGTTTTTGCGGTGTTCTATGCTGCGGTCCGCAAGTATGGTGTTCCCGAAGTCCTGGTCTCGGATAACGGCAAGGTGTTTATCTCCCATGAGATCAGATGGGTGTGTGAACTGCTTGGGATCGAAAAAAAGGAGATTCAGAAAGGCCGTTCCTATCAAAATTACATAGAAGCGGCGTTTGGGGTTCAAAGACGTATGGCAGACTGGTCGTTTGAAAAAGCACACACGTGGGAGGACTTGCTCGCAGCTCACGAGAAATGGCTCCTTGATTACAATCATCAAAAGCACATGGCCCATGAGCAGCGCAATGATAATTGCCATAGCCCAGCTGCTGTTTTGAACTGGCAACGAGGAATGCAGCCGACACCAGAACGCATCTATCGTGTCTTCTCTGCCATCGGCGAGACAAGAGTGCTTAACAAAGCAGGATATGCAAAATTCCGGAACTTTTTGCTTTACGGCGAGTTGGGATTGGCAGGACAGGAAACGCTGGTGAACATCTTTCAAGAGACACTTGCCCTCGAATATGGAGAGTATTCCCTCTCAAAGTACTCGGTCGAGTGGCAACCGGATGAGAAGCACTTGCTTCGCGTCGGGAATCCTCGCCTCTACGCTCATCCGTACCAAAGCCCGCAACTCCCCCTCTGGGAGGCAGGCGAAGTCACTTGGCATGTGATCATCCGATGTGAACCAAAGCTACCGCGAGAACGGCGCGTTGTACGGCCTTTTGTGATACAACTTTCTCTGGTGTTTGAGGGTGATGGAACGCAAGGGTAAAAAGATCGTTCTTGTCGTTTGAGCAAGTGCATATCCTCGCATACCATCATCTCTGGATTCTATTGGGCGAGAGTAAAGAGGGACATGGGTCATGAAAAGCTTCTATTGAGCAAAAAGCATAACGACACTGTTTTATATAAAAAAATTACTGAAAACAATGATAAATATTTATTTTAACATATTTTATGTTGTAATATGATACTTTTATAATAATATATTAAATCACGATAATATATTAAAAATCACAATAGATACTTTGTCTTGGTGTTTTTAAGTATTAACGCGTAATATCTAAATATACCACTCATATTAATATAATATTAGAAAATAGATTTATGCATCAAAATATCAATATACTACTTTTACCTCTTATTTGTTAGCTGGGCAAGGGTTTTATCGCAATGGATACTAACAATATGTGTCAAGCATCATAAGAGTCGATGTCATCAGAAGCAAAGGAGAAACTAATCCACCGCAGATCAAAAACTTATATGTAACAGGTAAATTCGTAAACCAGCGTCTCATGATATGCGCCTCCACGATAGAAAGCTAAGGCGTCCTCTCATTGAACTTTGCTGCGTATTACTGGCGGCTGAGAACGGCTCATATTGTTCCTATCGGCATATCATGTCTCTTCTAAAGGGGGATTGAAGATGACGGGGTTAGCGTAAATTTCCTAGCAGCGCTCGTGCAATCACGACGCGCTGAATCTGATTTGTACCCTCAAAAATCTGCGCCACTTTGACATCGCGCATATAGCGTTCAACCGGATAATCGCGCACGTAACCAGCTCCACCCAGAACTTGCACGGCGTTGGTGGTGACTTCCATTGCCGTATCCGTGGCGAAACATTTTGCCATTGACGCATACATACTGGCATTCTGCCCTTCGTCGATTTTGTATGCGGCCTGGTATACTAGCAGCCGTGCGGCTTCGATCTTCATGGCCATATCGGCAAGCATAAACTGGATACCCTGGAAGACGCCAATGGGCCGACCAAACTGCTGCCGCTCGCGAGCATAATTGCTGGCAATCTCAAAGGCTGCCTGCGCTACACCGACTGCAACGGCACCGATATTGATACGCCCACCATCCAGCGAAGATAAAGCAATTTTGAAGCCCTGTCCCTCCGCGCCAATACGGTTGCTGACAGGTATCTCACACTGTTCAAATAGCAACTCACGCGTGGGTGACGAATGCAGGCCCATCTTGCGCTCTTTTTTACCAAAAGAAAAACCGGACGTTACTTTCTCAATCACGAAGCAGTTGATCCCGACCGAACTTATGCCATCGCTGGTCCGTGCCATCACCAGGTAAATATCGGCCTCACCGCCGTTCGTGACCCACAGTTTAGAACCGTTTAAGACATAACTATCACCACGACGTTCAGCCCTGCATTGCAAGCTAGCGGCGTCCGAACCCGCATTTGCCTCGCTCAGCGAAAAGGCTCCTAAGAGCTCGCCTGCCGCCAGTGCTGGCACCCAGCGCTGGCGTTGCTCCTCATTCCCAAAACGCGCGATTGAACCCGTGACCATATTATGTACCGAAAGACCAACTGCAGTCGCCATTTCGCCCTTTGCCAGTTCTTCGTAGACCAGCGCTCCCGAGAGCCGCGAAAGCATGCTACCTCCATACTCCTCCGGTGTTGTCATGCTCATCAGACCAAGTTCGGCCATCTTCGTATACACTTCACGTGGAAAATAGCTATTCTCATCCCAGTCCTCTGCATGGGGAGTGATCTCGTGAGCTGTGAAACGGCGTACCATGTCACGTATATCTGCCTGCTCTTCGTTGAGATCAAATTTCATTTTATGCTCTCGTCTCTAAAGAGATCTTCCGTAAATAGCATTATTTTGTACAGAGTCTATACTACTCTTATCTAAACATTCTGTGAAACTATAAACAAAATGCGGTTGGTTATTGGTGCCAGTGCCTGTGATTTCTCATCCCTTCGCCTGGCTCTAATCGCCATACAGTTGTCGCGTGAGCATCCCCACCAACAACTATTTGCATGCCATCCGGCGACCATGCGATGGAACGTATTGCGGTTCCTGTCCCTTTATAAACTAAGAATGGCTCTTGCGCAAAGGCATGGTACATCTGGAGTGAGCCATCGTCGCATCCAATAGCAAAGATATTGTTGATTGGTGACCATACAATAACATTTATTGTTGATGGCAGCGAATATGTATATGCAATCTCTCCAGTTGATGGATTCCACACTTTCACTGTTTTATCGGCTCCGCCAGAAATAATATAATCTTGTCCTTCCGGTGATGCCCATGCTACTGCATTCACACTGGCTGTGTGACCTCTGAAAGTGTATTGTGTGTTTTGTATACTCTGGTATCCACTATGGTTTACTTGCCACACCTGCACTGTTTTATCCGCACTGGCTGATGCAAGATAGTTGCTATCAGTGGACCATGCCAGGCTCAATACTGGCCCTTTATGCCCGCTATAACTGCTTGTATGATTTGCTGCATCCGTTTCTATCACACGGACTACAGCATCGTCTCCACCTACGGCAAGCTGGCCACCAGCAGGCGACCAGGCAATAGCGTCCATTGCGCCTGTTATCTGCGCTGGATGGCTACGCGTTTGATCGCTGTCGGAAACTGAACTGTTCCATATAGTTACAGGATTTGTTTTATTAGAACTTGTGGCGGCGATACGTGCATCTAGAGGCGACCAGGCAACTCCATTTACTGCGGTCTGGCCTATAGTATAAGTAGTATCCAGGTCGTCAAAATATGAACTCCATATCTTGACCGTACCATCTTTAGAGCCGGACGCGATACGATCTCCCTGTGTTGACCATGCCACTGAAGTTACACTGTTCGTGTGGCCGTTAAAGATCTTCTGTAGGCTTAGTTTATAGTTTAAAACTGATGGCGGATATGGCTGGCTTGTATCAGGATCATGCCATGTCCATCTGGCATTCTGCATAAATGCTATTCCTGCTATCCCGAGTAGAATCATCGCGGATGCTGCCCGGCGCGAAAGTCCACGCTTACGCGGCGCTGGTGTCGGTGGCAGCCCGAGTTGCATCTGTGCCTGTTGTACGCTGGGTGCAGAGGTTGCCCATGATGCGGGTGGTGGTTGACCCGGACCAAATGGGGATTGGCGCGGCGGTAAAGAGGATAGCGTGTCGGGCAGTGGATACAGGCGGCGCAAATGCTGCACCGAGATATGCTGTAATTCGTCCCTGACCACTTTTGCACTCGCTGGCCGTTTGCTTGCGTCCATCTCGACCATACGCAGAATCAGTGCTTCTAACTCCGCTGGTATTGCTGCTCCAGTTGCCTTTGCAAACGAGAAATGGAACGGTGACTCGCCAGGATCCTTTCCTGTGAGCGCTTCGTGTAGTGTTGCGCCCAGACTGTAGATATCCGAACGCGTGGTTGTCTGCGCTTTACCATACTGTTCCGGTGAGGCATAGCCGGGCGAACCAAAGGCAATGGTGTCTTTTGTGCGTCCCGGTTTGAAATAACGTGCAGCTCCAAAATCTATTAAATAGACCTGCCTGTAGGCCGTGATCATGATATTTGTTGGCTTCAGATCGCGGAAGATAACAGGGGTCTGGCGCGTATGCAGATAGTCCAGGACGGTGCAGAGCTGTATTCCGACGGCAAAAACTTCGTCCAGGGAAAGACGCCCGCCTGTCTTGTCCAGGTACGTCTCCAACGTCTGGCCTTCGATAAAATCCATGACCAGGTACCAGTGTTGGGGTGCTGTGAAATGATCGTAGATGCGCGGCAAATTGGGATGCCTTAGCTCTGATAAGATGTTAACTTCCCGGTTAAATGTGTCTGTTGCATCGATGACTTCGTTTGGCTTTAGTCCTTGCAGCCTGATCTCCTTAATTGCCACCGCGCGATTGCCAATAAGCGTATCAACTCCCTTGTACACAGATCCAAATCCACCTGTCCCCACTTCTTCCAAAATCTGATAACGCCCATCCCGTAGCGGCATGGCTTGCCTGTGCCGAGTGTCCTCGCTGTGCTCGCTATCCATCCCTATGTCATTGTCGTTATTCTTTCCATCCGTGCCAACGGGAGATTGCGGGCTTACAGACTCAAATCCATTTATGTTCTTCTCTACGAATGGCTCTCGACAGGCAAAACATTGCCCGGCTGCTGTTTCATTTGCAGCTCCACATGCTTCGCAGTACACCATTTGTTCTGCTCCCCTCGGTAGGATGTCTGACCGTTAGCGACTACTGAGAACACTGTATATCCGTCCCTATTATAACATGCAATGATTGGTTTTACGCGTTCATTCTGATAAGGTGTTCAAATAGTACTCTATTATTACTACCCCATCACGTTACTTGCCGTGGGAACTCACGGCATCAAAGATAATCTCCGTTGAAAACGTTGTTCCATTACCACTTTATGAGATGCTATAAACAGCAAATGTCCTATGTTGTAAATACCATTAGCAGTGGACGTGAAGACATACAGCAACTCTTCTTTGAGTATGCACCTGGTAGAAATCCACTATTGCCCAGGCGTTACCTCAATGAGGTTAGTAAATATGAATGTAGTAATATTTGGCTAATCTAGAGAAATATAAGCTTGAAGGCATTTTAGAGAGATTATACTAGGAACAGCTTTTCGGAGTATTTCATTAGTATACGATGAAATATTCGGATGTGAAGCCTCCCTATATGGGGCACGATGACAGTGGTCATTGAAACGTGATGACTACTCGTAAAACTTTAGCTTTTAAGAAAAGGAGAGAACCATGTCTTTGTTCTCTAAAAAAGTGTCTCAAGAAGAAACCGTATTGCAAGAACTGAGCGAGGGTCAACTTTCTCAAGTCGCTGGTGGTCATGATTGCTACAAACAGAATCAACCCAAGCACCACCATCATCATCACCATCATCACCACCATCACCATCATCATCATCAGAATCAGAATCAGTGGCGTGTCAATGATCATGATGCTGACGATAAAAAACAGACATGGTCAGCGCCAACGGCGATGCACTGGTAAATGAAGGGATTGACACTTTCTCCTTGTTGTTAGTGATAAAAGATTAACAGTAATGCCGTTCACCGTCGTTGTATGTAGATCAATTGTAAGCTGTGCATTTACTTACGATCAGCCACTTCGACGGTAGCGGCACTTTTTAAGACCTGCCGTGAAACACAACCTACCAGTTCAGGCAGGGATTAAAAAAATAGTATTTCACCTACCTGAGAGTGAGGCAGAGTGATGGCCGCCCTGGACCGTTCGATCTTTCGTAAGCGTGCTATAGAAAAATACATGCAAAGACGAGAAATGCATGTCATATTGCGCCTGGTCTCACCACGCATGTTTGTGTTTCTATGGATGTTACTTTTGCTCTCTGTCGGAGCAGGCGTGCTTGTCTGGTCCATACAAGAGCCATGTCGAGTCTCATAAAGTCGTACCCATCTGATTTCTTGAAAGTCTCGTAAAGTCATCCCCCTTCCCGCGCTTTGAACAACTTGCTCTGATCTTGTTGCGGGAGAAGGCATCCTACCAGGGATCACAATACATTTTCCTTCCAAAATCCCCATTACGCAAAAGTTGGGTCTACTTCACCACTCCAGGCTCGGTTTCGAGGAAGGAGCACTGCTCCCATCTGGATTAGAGGTGGGTGTGTTCCTTTGAGCAGGCGGAACTGATGCAACTTGTAGTTCGTTGCTTTGCGATGGCCGAGGAGCTGAAACGGATGGTCAAGATGGACTGGTTGTGGCAGCTTCATCAATGATGGCACCTTTTGCTTTACAAGTTTCTAGCTGCCTTTTCGTCAGTCCCCTGACCCTGTGTAATTTGGTACCTTCCAGGGTTAGAGCATCTTCAAGTTTCGTGAGATCGGCTCCACGGAAATCGGCCCCACTGAGATCGGCTTTGAAGAGTTTGGCTCCGCTGAAATTGGCTCCGTTGAGAAAAGCCTCGCTGAGATTGGCCTCGCTGAGATCGGCTCCACTAAGATCAGCCCCACTGAGATCGGCCTCGCTGAGATCAGCCACGTTGAGCTCGGCCCAGCGGAAATCAGACTCGCAAAGATAGGCTCCTTTGAGATTGATCCACCAGAGATCAGCTTTTCGCAAGGACGCCTTTGGCATCCACACTCGTTCCAGATCAGCCGACCCACCCAGATAAGCATTGTCTAGTTGGACGCCTCTGGCATCTAAAGACTGATACCACTTCGTGTACCAATCAGTACGCAGCTTGGTATGTGGACTTCTTTTCTCCTGACTTCGGGCAAGGGGAAAGGCTTCCTTGAAGACGAGACTGAGTGCCTGACTCAGTGCAGTGGGTTCTAGAGGAATATTTTGATCTTTTGGTAGGCGAGATAGCCCATCTGGATCTTCTGAGAGATAAGGAGACCTTGGGAGACGCAGATGAGCCACAGCAAGACCAAAGACTCGTTGATAGAATCGCTCATATCCTGGGAGGAGGAAGGTACGAAGGTTGATAGCTGCGCTCACCCTGGCTTCTTCTCGCTCACTCCCTAAACCCTCAACGACAGATTGAAAGCGTTCCTCTGCCCGTTTTTCCCGTTCACTGCGTCGATCTCCAAGCCAACGAAAGAGACCAATAAGGGCACCGACAACCACGATGAGAATGGATGCATTTGTTCCGAGCCAGCCAAGAAGATTGGGCTCATTCTGGTTTTTGAGCTGTTGGACTTCCTGAGCCAGCTTCTCTTTATTCAAAGCGGTCACTGTCGCATCTTCTGTCGGTGTCACCTGCACAGTAACCGTTCCTAGCCCAGCGAGTCCCGCTATCTCTTCATGTGTACCAGTCGCCGACACTGGAAGCCCCACTATGGCAACGAGGAGAAGCAGCATGCTTGCAAAGGCGATACCCGCTTTCCACAGATCTCTCTTGAGCCAGCACATCAGCAGAGCCTCCCAATGCAATGATCGAACATCCCGGAAAGAGAACGCTCATGGCCTTCATGATACCATATCAAATGGATCAATGAGCAGGCTTAAAGCCACACAAACTGTCATGACCCCTCCTAGGAAGGAGAGCATATGTGTTATCGAAGACAAACGACCAGCTTTCAAGTACGCTTAGAGATTAAGGAGCAAGCGAGCGCGGGGTTGAATGATACGCAAATCGCCACCGCCTTAGGCTGCTCGGTGTGGACGGTACGCAAGTGGCGACGAAGATCACTCAAGCTTGGGCACCTCGGCTTAGCCTCGCGTATGGGACGGCCTGCCACTGGCCCGGTGAGTACCTTTCCCCAGGAATTAAAGGAGGCTGTCCTTCATCTGCGCACCCTGCATCCTGGCTGGGGACCCAACACCCTTTTAGCCGCACTCAAAACGGATGCCTCCTGGTGCGACCAGCCGCTGCCCAGTCGAGCACAACTCGCCAGGCTCCTCAAACAAGCAGGTTTGACGCGCCGCTATCAACCCCATCACGATCTTCCCCAACCACCACCCACCGAGCCTCGCACTCCGCATCAAGAATGGCAGATGGATGCACAAGGCATCATGCGGGTGGAAGGAGTAGGCAAAGTCAGTCTGATTAATCTGGTTGATGTCACCAGTCGCCTCAAGACCGAAAGCTATCCCAGCCTGGAGACGACCAATCCGGCTTTGCCGGACTACCAACTGACCTTACGCCGAGCGTTCTTAACGTATGGCTTGCCCCAGACCCTGACGCTGGACCACGGCACCGTCTTCTATGATAATACAACCCCTTCCCCTTTTCCGACGCGGCTGCATTTGTGTTTGCTGGCATTAGGAGTGCAGGTGCGCTTCACCCGCAAGCGTTGTCCCACCGATCACGCCATCATTGAGCGCACTCATCAGACGATGACGGCACAGGCGCTGCTCGGACAAACCTACCCATCCCATGCTACCTTGTGGGCTGGACTGGATGAACGCCGACAGGTACTCAACCACCACCTGCCCAGTCGGGCTCTCGACGGCAAATCGCCCTTAGCAGCCTATCCTGAGGCCATTCACTCGGGACGATCCTATCGTCCTGAATGGGAAGAGGAGTTGCTTTCTCTCGAGCAGGTCTACCACTATCTCGCCCAAGGCAGGTGGTTCCGCGCCGTTCGCTCTAACGGCTACTTTGGCTTAGGCAGCTATCAATATTATCTCGGGAAGCACTTTGCCCGGTGTGGTGTGGCTATTCGCTTTGATCCTGACACCACGACTTTGATTTGTCAGCTCGAAGGAAGCGAAGAGACCATTGGACTGCCTGCTCAAGGCATCACAAAAGCAGAGTTGATGGGGGAACTGGCGCTTCTGCAAGCCTTGCCGATCTATCAATTAGCTCTTCCTTTCTCTTTGGCGGCTTGGCGTCAGCTTGAGTACGCTCACAACTTGACCGGCACGACTTTGTGAGACTTAGCTGAAAAGCGATAGGTACGACTTTATGAGACTCAACAAGCCAATTGTTGTCCAGGGAAAAGGTGTAGTGGTTCAGCAAAAAGATAAAAACGTAAAAACCGGACAGAGAATCGTAGTATTGCTCCTTCTGCCGCCTGATCAACAAGCAAATCTGAAGGTAGGACAACCTGTTACGATCAGCATCGCTTCAACCAATATTAGCTTTAACAGCACCATTGAAAATATAGAAGCTGGCGTAATGAGTCCGGCAGCTATCAGCACCCAGCTCAATTTACAATTACCATTAGCGCAAACAATATCTGGTCCTTCTATAGTCGCTACCACTTCTGTAGAGCCAATGTCCCTGGCCCAGACATATCTAGGAAGCCAGTGCCAGGCTCAAGTACAGATTGGATCGCAAAGTGCACTCTCCCTTTTGCCTGGCGTTAGTAATCTTCCCAGGTATATCAGCGATCTTCTCAACTTTTTCGCTAATCTTCCCCAGAATTTCAAAAACCTTCTCAATATTAAGTAATAAGAGGAATGAGTATTCATGGAACCTGTACAGCACGAGAACTCTGTTTCGAAGTCCTTAAATCAGACCAGCAAGAGGCATACTGTGGTATCGCCGATGATGGGGTTGCCTAATCGCTCAAGCGAAACGGGCAAAGATACCAGTCCCGATTTCCCTATTGCAGGTTTACCTGTACTTGCTTCAGAAGATATCGAGTGGTATGTCAGTCCTGTACCATCTTCTTCGCCTTCCTTACTCAGATCTTCATCACCTGCTCATATCCAGACTCCTCCTTCACCTGTACAAACAGACGACTTGAGAGCAACACAGCCGGTCTCATCTCAGGATGTTCAGAGCCGCCCTGCTACACAAAAAATGGAGAGCGTTAAACATGACTTATCTCCATCTAAACTTGTCAGGGTTCTTCCTTCTCCACCACAGGTGGACCACCCGGGTAGAGAATACTCATTGCCGCTGCGTCGTGTCCAGAGCACGCCTTATTCGCAATCAACGGGTAGTTATAGATGGGAGCGCCAGACTGCCAGATACCCATCAGAACTACTGGAGATAATGGAGACTGAGACGCGAGAGATGCAAGTCCTGGTTGCCACACCGGCAGCATCTTCTAAGCCAAAAAGAAAGCTCCGTAGGAAGAAACGACGCGTTCCCGAGATGAGACAGGTGACTGCAGTTGAATGTGGCGCTGCTTGCCTGGCTATGGTCTTAAGCTATTACGGATACGCGACCAGCATCTCAGAGGTTCAGGAACGCTGCGGAGTCGGACGCGATGGACTCACAGCGCTTGAGATCGTTAAATCAGCTCGACAGTATGGATTGCGCGTCCGGGCTGTCTCGTTAAATCTGGAAGATTTTCGCTATGTTACACTCCCTGCCATTGTGCACTGGGAGTTTAATCACTTCATGCTTGTAGAACGCTGGTCCCACAAATGGATAGATGTAGTCGATCCGGCGGGCGGACGTAGAAGATTGACCCTCGATGAGTTTGATGAGGGGTTCACCGGTGTCGCCATCATGTTAGAACCGGGGGCACAGTTTGAACAAAAAGCGCCGCAACGATCGCTCACTCCATGGTCTTATATGCGCTCGCTTCTGCACATGCGCACAATCATTTTTCAGATCATCGGAACGTCTCTATTACTGCAATTATTGGGGCTGGGAGCTCCCTTGCTAACGGAAATAGTGATTGATCGTATCCTGCCAGAAAAAGATCCCAATATGCTGCTGACGCTGGCTCTGGGAATGCTCATCCTGATTCTCATGCAGGGGATCGCAACGTTCTTACGATCTTCCTTATTGATCTACTTGCAGACCAGAATCGACACAGACATGATGCTCAATTTCTTTGAGCATATGCTTAGTCTGCCTTATCGCTTCTTTCAGTTGCGCTTGAACGGAGATCTCCTGGCTCGCGTGAATAGCAACCTGGCAATTCGTGACCTGCTCACGAATCAGCTTATATCCACCTTACTCGATGGTGGCACAGTTATTGTTTACTTCATTATCTTGTTATTGCTGTCAAAACTTATTGCTGGCGTAACAGTAGCAATCGGAGTTATCCAGATAGCACTCCTATTGTTTACGTCTCCCGCCCTTCGCAGGCTGACGCAGCGCGACCTGGAGGCGCAGGGAAAAACGCAAGGTTACATGAACGAGGTCTTATCTGGAATAGCAACGTTAAAGGCCGCTGGAGCCGAGCACCGGGCATTCGCTCGCTGGGAGAATCTCTTCTTCGACGAGATGAATATCTCGCTTCGTCTTAGCTATCTCTCTTCTGTTGTTGGCTCCGTCGTTGGTGTGGTAAGCCTCCTGGCACCGCTAGCCTTGCTGTGGGTTGGCGCGATGCAGGTCATCGATGGAAGAATGACAGTAGGTGCCATGCTGGCTTTAAACACCCTGGCAATCCAGTTTCTAGTACCACTCGGCTCTCTTGCCAGTACTGGACAGGATCTGCAGATAGTGCGCGCGCATTTCTCACGTGTCGCCGATGTCATTGGGACTCAGCCTGAGCAAGACCCGACCCAGGTACAAACTCCTCACAAATTGAAGGGCCGTATCGAGTTGAAGCATGTGAGCTTTCGCTATGGCCAGAGCGCTCCTCTCATCCTGGATAATATCAGCGGGACGATTTATCCGGGACAAAAGGTAGCACTTGTCGGTAAAACGGGCTCAGGCAAGAGTACTCTGGGGAAGCTGCTGGTTGGCCTGATCACCCCCACAAAGGGATCTATCTCCTTTGATGGCGTACCTCTGGAACAGCTAAATTATCAGGACGTACGCAGTCAGTTTGGAGTAGTTCTGCAAGAATCTGTCATTTTTAGTGGCTCGGTGAGCGAAAATATTGCTTTGAATAACCCTGAAATGGACATGGAGCGGGTTATCGAAGCTGCCCAGATAGCAGCCATTGCTGATGACATCGAGAAGATGCCAATGGGTTATGATACGCTTGTCTCAGAAGGTGGAAGTGCATTCTCAGGAGGACAACGCCAGCGCCTGGCTCTGGCTCGCGCACTGGCGAACCATCCTGCCCTGCTCCTGTTGGATGAAGCGACCAGCGCCTTGGACGTCGTCACAGAACGTATGGTCGAGCAGAATCTCAACAGGCTCCCTTGCACTCAGATCATTATTGCTCATCGGCTAAGCACCATCCGTAATGCAGATGTGATCCTGGTCCTGGATCATGGACATATTGTGGAGCAGGGAACGCATGAGCAGTTACTACGAAGAAATGGTTTCTATACGCAGTTGATTCAAACGCAATTGCAAAATGGTGAGATTGCAGTTGTGTAGTCTATCTACACAGCTTGCCACACCTGTATTGTACGATCACTACTCGCCGAAGCGATCCTGGACCCATCAGGCGACCACGCCACTGTAGTCACATAACCCGTATGTCCCGAGTACGTAAATGTCAGCTTTTTACTGCCCACATTCCATATCTGCACGATCTTATCATTACCACCAATCGCCAGGTGCTCACCTCTGGGCGACCACACCACGGCATTCTTGATGCTGGTACTGTTCTCACCCATCGAAAACACAACTTTTTTCGTATGCACATCCCCGACCAGCACCCGGCGATCACCGCTCGCTGAAGCGATACGCCGACTATCAGGCGACCATGCGACCGCGAATATCTGCCCATTATGCAGGTTCATCGTCTCTATTTTGCGCGTGAAAGAAAGGATACTGCTAAAGAAAGAGCGCTTGGGTATTTCCTTCGCCGGGTCCCACACATGTACTTTACGGTCCTTGCCTGCCGAAGCAACGCGCCTGCCATCAGGCGACCATGCAATACTCTGCACCTTATCACTATGGTCGGAGTAGGTATAGATAATCTTCTCAGTTCTCGCTTTCCAGATCTGCACGGTTTTGTCGCTCCCACCCGAAGCGATATAGAAGTCGTCGGGCGACCATGCCACAGCATATACTTCTTCAATATGACCACGATAGGTAATATATGTCTTGCCAGTCTTGACTTCCCAGGTCTGGACCGTTCCATCGTCACTTGCTGAGGCGATATATTTACTGTCGTGCGACCATGCCAGTGCGTTGACATGCTGGCGATGTCCCTTGTACGTCAGGATGTTTTTGCCGTTGCTCGCATCCCATACCTGAACTGTCTTATCGTAGCTTGCGGATGCCAGGTATCTCCCGTCAGGCGACCACGCAACCGCTGTGACGCGGCTACTATGCCCCATGCACACATATAACATGTTCGCCTGTGGGATCACGCGTGGCTGTGCGGGCCGCTTCGGCGCTTTAGGAAGATTGGGCATCCGTGGTATAGCGGACGGCTGTGGTGGCTGATAGGAATTGGGCACGCCTGTCTGTAGAGGATGTGTTGCTTTATATTCAATGGCAATACGCTGCAATTCCTGCCTGAGGGCGGTAACATTCGCTGGCCTCTTATTAATATCCACGCTGACCATACTCATGACCAGCGTATCCAGCCCCCTGAGTGCGGGTTGATTGGGGAGCTGAACGGGCGTAAACTGAAATGGCGTATCTGTAGGATCATCACCCGTGAGCAACTGGTGTAGCAGCGCGCCCAGACTATAGATATCCGCGCGCGGCGTTGTCTGCGACTTGCCATACTGCTCAGGTGGTGCGTAGCCCGATGAACCGAGCGCCGTTGTGTCTTTATGCTGTCCCGGCTTAAAGTGGCGCGCAATCCCAAAATCAATCAGGTATACATGGCCGCCTCTGGTCACCATCACGTTGGCAGGCTTAAGATCGCGGAAAATAATCGGCGGATTGCGTGTATGCAGGTATTCCAGCACAGAACAAAGCTGGAGCGCAATATCAAATACCTTTTCGAACGGCACCTTCTTCCCATTCAGGCTATTCAGATGCTCCTCCAGCGTCTCGCCCTCAATAAAATCCATCACAAGATACGAGCGCCCGGTATCCGTAAACTGCTCGTAGATGCGTGGCAGATTGGGATGCGTCAGCCCAGCCAGCAAGAGCGCTTCGCGTCTGAACGCTTCCGTCGCCTCCACGAGTTCCTGCGCGCCCAGGTTGCTCTGACTCATCTCTTTGACAGCCACCAATCGATTGCCAAATTGTGTATCCGCTGCCTTATAAACTGCACCGAAGCCACCACGCCCCGCCTGCCCTAGAATAAGGTAACGCTGCTTCAATGCATGCTGCCGGGTCAGCATTCCTGTTAGCGTCGAACTTATAGTAATCGTACTATTTGCATCATGCAGTACTTGACCGCATGCCCGACAAAACTGCGCCTGTACCCGGTTCGCAGCCCCACACGTATCACAAAATTGCGGCGAAGGAAGCATCTTAACAACCCTTATAAAAACATTTGTCCTAATTTCGTTCTTCTCTGTACCTTAGTATAAACACTAGTGAGTTGTCAAGTGTTAGACCTCGTAGAGGCAGGCCTTGCGTCTGCCGAGTGGCCCACAATGCCCTCTGTCCACGCACTCGGCAGACGCAAGGCCTGCCACTACGGGGACTTTTCAATCGTCCTGCCCGTGGAGACATGCCTCTTGCATATGATATACTTTTTACAGGTGAAAAAAAGAAATTATAGCGCTAAGTGTCCCAGAACCAGAATCTCAAGGTGAAACGATGCCGGTACGCATTATTATCGCGGATGACGAGCCTCTTCAGCGTATGGACCTGAAAGATATTTTGACCAGGCGCGGTTATCTTGTAATTGCGGAAGCTACCGATGGACTGAGTGTTGTTAACCTCGCGCGCACGCACAGACCAGACCTGATTATCATGGATATTCGCATGCCTGCTATGGATGGTATTACCGCCGCTGAGACGCTGCTGAAGGAAAAAATTGCTCCCGTCGTCTTGCTCACCGCTTACACTGACCAGGCGCTTGTAGTACGTGCCAGAGATGCCGGTGTCAGCAATTATCTTATTAAACCACTGCATGAAAGTGAGGTCGTCCCCGCGATTGAAGTGGCGCTGGCCCGTTACAATCAGTTCCGTGCTATGGAGGAGCAGGTGCGTCTCTTGACTGAGCAATTGGAGGCACGCAATGCTGCTGAACGCGCCAGAGGCATGTTTATAGAAATGCAGGAACCGGATGGGCGGCCCCAGGATCCTCAGAAGACCCGGCACAGATCTATACACGAGGAAGCGGAGGCGGTTCTGGATGAGCTGCAGCATCTGTTGCGTGGTCGCCTGGCAATCGTCATCAGCACATCTATCCGAACGTCTGCTGTTTCCAATCATATCGAACGGTACAAAATGCTCTATCCACACATCGAACTTGCTGTCACCATTGCTACTGACCAGGTTATAGTAGAGAAACTTCAAACCCAGGAGGTCGAACTGGCATTTTTGCCAGGGAATTTCTCCCACCTCGCTCTGTTCACACGTACCTTGCAACAGGGAGATGCGCTTATTTCTATCGCCTACTCTACACGCATACCGCTCACCAGAGCCGCCCAGACCTTCCTATCCCTGCTTGATGGATTCTAATCGTGATGGGCGTTCTTCGGTGATACGTTCACGCCCAGAGCGATTCAAACGTCCCCGTAGTGGCAGGCCTTGCGTCTGCCGAGTGCGTGGACCCAATGGCGCGAGGCCCTCTGTGCACGCACTCGGCAGACGCAAGGCCTGCCACTACGGTCATGGGGCGACGTTTGATAGTTATCACACGGCGTGCCACACATGCACTGTCTCATCATTGCTCGCCGAAGCGATAAGCGTCCCATCAGGCGACCACGCCAGTGTATTCACACGTCCCATATGCATAACATACGTAAAAACATTGCCACCATTAAATGCATCCCACACCTGAACCGTCGTATCATATCCGCTGCCAGCCGAAGCAATACGCGTCCCATCGGGCGACCATGCAACCGTACTCACACCCATATCGAGGCCCGAATGCCCATGATAGGTGAAAATCCTTCTCCTCGTTGCTACTTCCCATATCTGGATCGTTTCATCACTGCCTCCCGACGCAATATATCTGCCGTCCGGCGACCATGCCAATGTAATCAGTTCGGCGGCATGGCTACCATACGTCTGGATCGTTTCCCCTGTCGCAATCTGCCACACATGCACACCATCGCCCCGCGTACCCGAAGCTACATACAGACCATTAGGTGACCATGCGACCGCGTTCACCCTGTTCATACGCAAAGATTCACGATGCCCACAATAGGTAAAGATACTCTCTCCCCGTTTGATATCTCTGATCTGTACCATACGATCATTATTACCCAGCGCCAGGTACTGGTTATCAGGCGACCACGCTACCGTGCCAACTTTCTTTCTACGCTCATAATAGATAAAAATGCGCTCTCCACTCTCTTTATCCCACAACAACTCCGGTTTCTCATCATTTTCAGCATACAAAACAATATGTATGCCTGTCCGCGACCACGCTATCGCGTTCCGCCAGCGTAATTGCCCCTTGAAATCGTCATGGATCGCCAGCTTATCCCCGCTCAGGGCATTCCATATATGCACCGTATTATCTCTATCTCCCGCAACAAGGCGCGTCCCATCAGGCGACCATGCCACGCTTGTAACTTCATTCGTATGCCTGGAATAGGCAGACTGAACTTCGCCTATTGTCGCAGCAGACTGTACTCTTCCTCCTGGCAACTTCTGGGCATCCTGCAAACCTGTTTGAGCATCGATCCCCTTACTGATCAACTGCAACTGCTCTTTCACATCACGCGCGTGTGCAAGTCTCTTGCGAGCATTGATCTCAACCATCTGCTGCAGCAACTTCTCTAACTCTTCCAGATCATCTGTATAGCCATGCTCGTGCAGAGGTTCAAAACAAAAAGGTGTGATCGAAGGATCGATCCCTGTCAACATCTGGTGCAGCAACGCGCCAAGACTATAGATATCGGCGCTGGAAGTCGTCTGGGCCTTCCCATACTGTTCAGGGGCTGCATAGCCTGGCGAACCGAACGCTATAGTATCCTTTGCCTGTCCCGGCTTAAAGTGGCGTGCAATGCCAAAATCTATCAAGTAGAGCTGCCCATCGGATGTACGCATCACATTCGACGGTTTAAGATCGCGGAAAATAATCGGCGGCTGTCGCGTATGCAGATAATCCAGCACCTTACACAACTGAAGTCCTATTGCCAGTACCTCCGTCAGCGGCAATCTCCCTCCACTACTATGCCCCAGATAATCCTCCAAGGTCTCCCCCTCAATAAAATCCATCACCAGATACCAGCGTCCACTCTCCGTGAAAGAATCATAAATGCGCGGCAAATTTGGATGCATCAACCCCGCCAGCAGCATTGCTTCCCGCTTAAACTGCTCCACCTCCTGCCCATCCTCTTCACCCGAACCGCTCTGACTCATTTCCTTAATCGCCAGCAAGCGATCCCCAAACTGCACATCGGCCGCCTTATACACCGCTCCAAATCCACCCTGTCCAATCTGTCCCAAAACAAGGTAGCGCTGCTTGAGCATCGTTCTCTGGAAATTTGTTTGTGTAGCTGCCAGTGATTTCCCGCATGCAAAGCACTCGTCAGTTCCGACCGCATTAGCGGCACCACAGGCGGCACAAAAAAGCGAAGTGGATACCATATATTATCGTCTCTTGTTATCTACTACCAACTCACAAGTAGTATAGCCCACACACACCTCCTCTGTAAATAATCGCTCACGCTGTGGGTGGGGTTGTTGCAACAACCCTGTAGAGGCATCAGGGCAGGCCACTTCTGAAAAGCCTGGCCTAGCAATATATAGCTGTGCATTTGTCAGGGGGTATCAAAATGATGGAACAAATGGAACATTGGTCATGGATGGGCCTGTGGAGAGGGATGAGAACGTTCCATCCCCCAACCAGCAGGCCATCGCCAGTTGCGATCCCCACATTCGCATCGGGATAGCGCCGCCACCATTCTTTGATCTGTTGTCTATCGCAGGTCGCCTCCTTCACCCCTTTCTGCGTCCGTGGATGTTTGCCGACGCTACTACAGTTCGCGCGTCCACAGCTACAACTATCGGGAGAGCGTGCCGAATGGAGGGGCAGGACGCGCAAGCCTTCATTGGCATAATACAGAGCAAAATCAAGGATCGTACGAGGACGTCGGGTCTCACCCGAAAGACCGGAAGTGGATACAGAATCTGCCATGTGGTGGCCTCTTTGGAGAATGCCCATGCAATGGTTCTTCTCGTCGCAGGACTCTATATGTAGATGTGCCAAAGCAGAACACTGCCTGGTAGATTCTCTAATCGGCACAGGGAGGAATTTTCCGTAGGGGCCTGCCTTGCGCGCAATCCAGTAGGGGTCGGGCTCGCCCCCACCCGGCCTGGAGAGCGAGGTTGTCTTCTGGACCTGGGCATGGTGAATGATGGGCCTTCTCTCCCCGACAGTTTTTGAATCACCGGGGTAGGGACCAGCTTGAGCACGTCCGATTTATCGCTTCCTCTTCGTTCAGAACAGAGATCTCGTGTGCAACGGGTAGGAGGCGATAAATCGCGGACGCGCTCATGGAGTTTTACAAACTCATCACGCCATAGCACCGTAGGGACCCCATTTATGGCGTCCGGCGATTCATCGCCCTATTGTGTCCCGATGGGCTTGTCGTCTCGGTTCACCTCGCGACAGGGCGATGAATCGCTGGACGGGATAAATCCAGTCCCTACGAGAAAAACCGCGATGAATTGGTTAAACCACATAAGCTGGTCCCTACCCCAATGCAAACAGGTTTTCCCAAATGTGTCGGGGAGAAAAGATGATGGGCCGGGTGGAGGCGAGCCCGACCCCTACGGGTTGTTACACACAAAGTCCCAGTATCGGAGTCAGGCGCAAAATCTCGGCCCCGATATTTGCGTCGTGGGTGGCTACGACTTTTTCGGCGGCTTCTTTCAGCAAGAGAAGGGCTTCAGGAGTGTCGAGATCATCGTCCATAGCAACCTTGAAGCGGTCGCGCAGCATATGATCCTCACCGTGTGGGTCTTTGCCGACGATGTTGCGCACGCGCTGGAAGAGTTCGACAGTTTCGGTGGCTGATTGCAAGTCTTCCGCGAAGCATTCCCAGGGGTGGCGATAGTGGTGTCTCAGCAAGACGACACGGATAGTATCGGGCGCGTAGTCTTTGAGCAGGTCGCCGACGAGCGTGAGGTTGCCGAGCGATTTACTCATCTTTTCGCCATCCTGGTAGACCATGCCGGTATGCATCCAGTAACGGACAAAGGGAACTTTGCTGGTGTAGTGTTCGGACTGCGCAATTTCGCAGGTATGGTGTGGGAAGGCCAGGTCAGCACCGCCGCCGTGGATATCTATCTGCTCGCCCAGGTAGTGGATCGCCATGGAGCTACATTCGATGTGCCAGCCAGGACGACCGGATCCCCATGGACTGGGCCATGCAGGTTCGCCGGGAGCCTGGGCCTGCCAGAGCACGAAATCCAGCGGATCCTTTTTGCGCTTATCATTGGGGAAGTTGCCACGTTCATTGGCGATATTGAGCATGGACTGGTAGTCATTCAGACCGATCGCGTGGGCCAGCGTGCCAAAGTCAGGATCTTTTTTGACTTCATAGAAGACACAGCCTTCGCTCACATAGGCATAACCACGTTCTAGCAGGGCCTGCGCAAGCTTGATGATCCAGGGTATTTCATCGGTTGCCTTCACGTAGACAGCGGGTCGGCGTACATTGAGAGTATCCATATCGCGCAGGTAGCGTTCGGTTTCGCGCCTGCCCAGTTCGTCCCAGGCCAGGCCAACTTCACGCGCCTTGCGTATAACATCATCGTCAATGTCGGTCACATTTTGTACGTACTTAACCTTATATCCAAGGTACTCCAGATAGCGAATCAGCGTATCGAACGAGACATAAGTAAAGGCATGTCCCAGATGCGTGGTATCGTAGGGCGTCACTCCGCATACATAGATACGTACAGTATCGGTAAGTGGGGTAAATAGTTCAAGAGACTGTGTCAGGGTATTAAACAGCTTCATGTCTTTCTCCAAGGCCAAACAAACTGACGGCGTTTGTTGTGGTAATCTGTGCGATCTCCTCAAAGGTCATGCCGCGAATTTGCGCGAGTTTCTCGGCAGTGTATGTAACAAAGAGTGGCTCATTGCGACGGGCATGGACTGATTTTGGTATCAGGTAGGGGCTATCCGTCTCGACCAGGATACGATCGAGGGGAGCCATACGTGCAACCTCTGGCAGTGCATTCCCCTGCCTGGTCAGTGGTCCAGCGAAAGAGAGCATAAATCCTGCAAAGTTCAGGCATTCTTCGGCTTGCGCAACGTCACCGGAGAAACAATGAAAGACGCCGCGCAGACCTGCACCGTGAGCATGTAGCAACTCGATCACATCATCATGAGAATCGCGTACATGAATAATGCAGGGTAGATTGCATGCGCGGGCCAACTGGAGATGGGCACAAAAAACAGCACGCTGCACCTCGCGAGGCGAGAGCATGCGGTAATAATCGAGGCCGAACTCTCCGATTGCCACAACCTCTGGTTCGCGAGCCAGTGCGCGCAAGTGCGTACCAACCTCTTCATTATAAGTAGTGGCATCGTGTGGATGGACACCGACGCCAGCGAAGATAGTGCCTGGATGTGCCTTTGCCAGGGCGAGCGCAGCCTGACTGGAAGGCAGGTCTACGCCAGGGTCAATGATGCGCGTCACGCCTCCGCTGATGGCCGCGTAAATAATGGCTTCGCGGTCGGCATCGAAGCGGGAGGTATCGATATGTGCGTGGCTATCGACGAGCACTACAATCTATCCTTTCCGAAAGATAAGCAGCAAAAGAAAGAGAGGTATTGCGATCACTTCATTAGTTGTAGTATAGACACCAGTCTGAGAGGGTGTCAAATAGGAATATTTCCCTGGGTGGGCGTCACTTGTTTGCGCCAGGCATGCAGCAGAGGTCGCCCTGTGCCATGGATTCTCGATGTGCCAACAAGTGACGCCCACCCATAAAAAGAGACGCTCCCAAAACCGGGAGCGCCTTTATTGGAGATGTACGTGCGACCTGAGCGGCCCTGGATCATGATACCTTCCATTATGACTCCATTTTGACGCGGACGAGATGGATCATGCGGCTGTCGAAGTCGCCCACCAGGTTCAGTGGTAGCCCCTTCTGCGCAAGGTATGCCCCACTGTATGTGACACCATTCATAATGTCTGTATAGTGCACTTCTTCCTCCAGACCACACAACGGGAGTGATATCCGCGTCTCCCCGAATTGTTGCGAGCGTCCCCACGCAAATACCACAACCTCACTGCCGTTCCACGCACTATACTGCGAGGCCGCAACACCTTCTGCACGCGGCGAGCGCAGGCGGTAGAGCAGGCCATTCTGAATGGTCGGGCGCACGCGCTTATACGTCGCGATGAAGTCGTGCGCCTCCTCAAGCTCATGCGGCGTCCAGAGTAAGAGATCGCCACCGATACCAAGTGCGCCAGCCATTGCAACATGGAAGCGGTAGCTCAATGGTACAATACGTTTAGTCACCAGGTTGGGACAATCGGTGACCCAGCACATCATCACTCGGGGCGCGTAGGCGTAGCTGAATCCCTCTTGAATGCGCAAACGGTCGAGCGCGTCGGTGTTATCACCTGGCCACACCTGCTCCACCCGCGACAGGATGCCCAGATCGACACGACCGCCACCGCCGGCGCATGATTCAAACGCCACCCTCGGATGCCGAAGACGCAACTCATCGATGATCCAATAGAGATTGCGCACATGATCGAGCCAGATCCGCTCCGGGTTATGTCCAGCCTCATCTGGCCATCCCGGCTCGCTAATACTGCGGTTCATATCCCACTTGACGAACTCAATGTTGTACTGTAAGAGCAGCGTATCGAGTGCCATAAGCATCCAATCCCGCACATCGCTGCGCGCGAGATTCAGCATAAGCTGGTTGCGTCCCTCGGTACGCGATCGATTGCGAAAATGGTACACCCACTCTGGATGTGCGCGGTAAAGATCACTGTCCGGATTCACCATCTCGGGTTCGACCCACAGACCAAAACGCATTCCTAGCGCATTCACTCGCGCTATCAATGGGTCCAGGCCATGTGGGAACTTCTCGCGGTTGACCGTCCAATCGCCCAGTCCCGCATGGTCATTGTGGCGTGCCCCGAACCAGCCATCATCAACCACGAACACCTCGACTCCAAGTGTGGCAGCCTTCTCGGCAAGCGCCATCTGGTTGCGTTCATTGACGGCGAAGCCCGTCGCCTCCCACGAATTGTAGAGTATCGGTCGCAGCGCATCAGGTGGCTCGGGAAATACCTGTTCGCGTTCATAGCCATGCCAGCCGCGGCTAACGCCTCCGAACCCTCTATTTGAGTACAGCCCGACGAACGCTGGTAGCTCCAGTTGTGCGCCCTCATCCAGACGGTAACGAAAGTCAAAATCGTTCAGGCCACCTGCGCAATGCACTTCACCATACGAGGTCGTCTCCACCACGATCTTCCATGACCCACTCCATGCCAGCGCCATGCTCCACACCTCTCCGTTTTCCTCCGTAGCGTTCCCCTCGGGGTCCAGCGCCAGCCATGGATTGAACTGATGGCTCGTCGCTCCCCGCCGACTCTCCAGCACAACCTTCCCCGGACCCGGCATGACCTCTGCAACCTGCGTCTCCTTCCCCCATCGTCCATGAAGGTACGTCAGCCGGTAGCGCTCCCGTCGTGGTGGTCGCCAGTCCGCCGAGAATGCTTGCTCGATGGTGACAGGACCGCTTCCTCCGGTATTCTCTAACCGGACCAGGCGCTCAATTGCATCATGACCCTCATAGATCTGGTAGGAGAGCGTCACCGTGAAGGGATATACCCGGTCGCGAAACCGCAGCCAGAGCGTTTGACCCACGCCCGATCGCTCGACGCCATGCTCCTCAAAGATCCACTCGATCATGCGCGTGCCGTCGGCGTACTCCACCTTGAGGCTCGGCTCGCTAAAGCGCATCTCTCCCCATGGCACGTACTCCTCACGGGAAATGCCCGTCAGCGATTCGAACGGCACTACAGACGGTTCTGAGGCGTGAGCCATCTCACTGGCAGTAGCTGCAGCAATGCAGGGTCCCCAGTAGATATGCTGTAACGAAGAACCGCCCTCGCTGAGCCCGATACAGTACGTCGAGGCTTCCATCTGGAGAATCCAACACCTGCTCGCCGCATCATAGATGATATCCGCCAATACGTTCCCTCTCTTCTACTGCTAACATCCTGGCATTAGCTGGATGATCGTGGCGACACGGAAAAGTCAGCGGGCCTGCCCGGATAGGCGGCCAGACCTGCCGCCGGCCCCAATTCCTCCTCTGGCACGCTCAGCCGACTCGCCTTGTCCTCCAATGCAAGACAGATGAGATCCACAGCACTATCCAGATCGAGCACGGCGGTATTGATCACCAGATCATAGAGGCCAGGGTCATCGGCCTTCCGATGAAACTGGGCCTGCATGTTGCGGTCGCGGGCACGGTCTTTCTCTTGAACGCGTGCGCGAGCGGCATCCCTGTTCGGTACTTCGCGGCGTGCGACATAGGCAACGCGCAATTCCAGTGGTGCCACGATGCGGATATGGAGCGCATCACGCTGATCTGCCAGAATGAACTGACCGCCGCGTCCGACAATCACCACGTGCCCTGTTCTGACTGCCGCCCTGACAACTTGCTGCATCGTCTCCTGATAGGCTCGTTCGTTCACCGATCCTTGTCTCTCAGCGGCAAAGGCAGTGGGGGACGGAGCGAATGCTCCTGAAGCGCTAGGGATGAACGCCCCGCTCGTCAGATTGCGTATGCCGTTCAGGATACGTGAGAGGGTGCCTTCGACGTGCTCCTCGTCGTACCTGGAGACATCCGTTTCGTAGACGCCTAACTCGCGTGCGGTCTGTTCGATGATGGCATGGTCAATCAATTGCCAGCCCAACTTTCGTGCCAGGCGTGCGGCAATTTCGCCGCCGCCGCTGCCATATTGGCGAGAAATCGTCACGGCTCGCATGGCCGCAATGGCTTGCTGATTCACTTCCATGGTTGCACCTCCGTTTTATGCCTTCAAGCCGGTCATGGCAATCCCTGCGATGATATGGCGTTGCGCAAGAATATAGACGATCAGCAGGGGGAGGACCGCGATCACCGAGCCGGCCATCACCAGTGTCCACTCGGTGGCATACTGGCCACGGAACTGGTTGAGCATCAGCGGCACGGTAAAGTTCGCCGGCGTATTGAGCATGATCAGCGGTCTGAAAAAGTCGTTCCACTGGCCTATGAAGGTGAAAATGCCCAGAGCCGCGAGTGGAGCTCTCAGCAGTGGCAGTACGATTTGCCAGAAAATCATCCAGCGATTCGCTCCATCCACAAGTGCCGCCTCCTCCAGCTCAAGAGGAAGGCCCAGGATAAATTGCCGCAAGAGGAAGACGCCGAAGGCACTGAAGAGCGCGGGAGGCAGAATCAGCGAGAGCAATGTATCCAGCAAGCCAAACTGTTTCATAGTGAGGAAGATAGGAATGATGGTGAGTTGGAAGGGAATCATCATCGTTGCCAGGAACACAAAGAAGATGATTTCCCGCCCGGGAAATCGAATACGAGCGAAAGCATAGGCGGCCATCGCGCAGGTGATCAGTTGAAAGACCGTCACTGAGACCGCGACAATGGCACTATTCATGTACGCGAGATTGAAGGGCAGGGCATTGAACGATTGAGGGTAGTTAGACCACATAAATGGGTTAGGAATGAACGACGGCGGGACGGCGAATGCCTGGGCCGTAGTTTCTAACGATGTTATCAACATCCACAAGAATGGAACGACCATAATAGCGGCTCCAATGATGAGTATCACGTGGAGCAGCGCCGTAGTGGCTATCTCTGACGTCTTCTTCCGTTCAGTCGCGGCCTGAGCGGCCTCCTTCGCTGTTCCTTTAGCGACGGCTTCTTGCAGCATATGCTCACTTCTCTTTCTTCATATGTAGTCTTACACGTCGTAGTTTACCCAGCGTTTCTGCAAACGAAATTGAACCGCAGTCGCCACCAGGAGGATGGCAAACAGAATCACGGCAGCCGCGCTGGCCGGGCCAAACGTGGCGGTCTCAAAACCCAGGTGATAGATGTGATACACCATCGTGTAACTGTCTTTTCCAGGACCACCATTAGTGAGGATGAAGGTAAGGTCGAAGACCTGAAACGAACCGAGAATCGAGATGACCGTCGTAAAGAAGATGGTTGGCGTCAGCATCGGCAACGTGACCCGCCAGAAGAGCTGAAACCTGTTCGCGCCATCCATGCGTGCCGCCTCCTTATAGGAGACAGGAATCCCCTGAAGGCCCGCCAGGAAAATGATCATATTGAAGCCTAATCCCTGCCAGATACCCACCAGCGCGATCGATGGAATGACGAAGCGCTGGTCCGTCAGCCAGCCGACACCGTGGCTATGGAACAAGGAGCGCAACACGGAATTGAACAATCCGAAGTCGCTATTGAGCAGAAACGACCAGATCACGCCTACAGCAACCGAACCTGTGATGAAGGGCATGAAATAGAGAACGCGGTAGACCGTCTTGCCTTTTACGTTATTGAGACCAAGCGCAATCAGCAGAGCGAAAAAGAGCCCGCCGGGCACCGCAATGACGGTGTAGTACAGCGTGTTCAAGAGGGCGATGTGTAAATCATCGCTCTTGAGCTGATCGATGAAATTCTGAAAGCCAACAAAGGTAATTGGTCCTAGCCCGTCCCAACTGGCCATGCTCAGATAGAATACTGAGACAAGAGGAATGAGTGAAAATAGCAGCAACCCTAGCAGTTGCGGCAGGAGGAAAACGTATCCCCAGAGGACATCCCTATCCCCCCTATCGCGATATTTCTTTTTCTTCGCGACAGTCAGAGGAGTTTGCAGCGATTGTACTTGATAGTCCATGTCTATGACCTCTCCCTTTTTTCTTCGTCTTTTCCCGTCAAGAGACGATGGTGGGAAAAGCTCCTGGTGCATCTTCACTTGACCTCTTAGGGTTTCGTCTGTATACTTTCCTCCGTGGGGGCAGCAGGAGCAAGTATACTTTGACGACCCGTTTGAGGGTACTGAAACTGGATGAGGGGTGCTTTCCCCGTGACCTGAGACGAACGCCTCGTCTCAGGAATAACCTCAGGAAAGACTACTGGCTACTAGCCTGCAGCCCCTTCTGGATACGTGGCTCAGCCATAGTGGCGATACCAGCCAGAGCGGTTTTGACATCTTTTCCTTGCAGCCAGACAGGGTCCAGCGCCGTCTTGATGTCGTCGGTCAACCCGGGTGCATTTCCTTCTGCCGGAAAGAGACCATAGCCAGCGTTACGTGCGTCAATCAAGTACTGTGCATGTGCGGGATCGTTGCCGTCGGTGACCACTTTCTCGGCGCTTGTCGCCTGGATCGATGGAACAGCGTTTCCACCACCCTGTAGTCTGAATGTCTGTCCTTCAGGGGAAACGTAGTTGGTCAGAAAATCAAAGGCTTGATCCGGCAGTTTGGTCTTCTTATTGATCACCATATATGCCAGAGCGACTGGCGCTGGCCCTATCTTGCCGCCAGGAGTGGGGAAAGGAACACAGTCATACTTTATTCCCCCGGTCTTAAATTCGGGCAGATCCCAGCGACCAACGGAGATAAAGCCAGTCTGACCACTGATCAGTGCAAGATCAGATCCCTGACCCTTGGGCAGGCTGCCGGCATAGATCATCGTCTTTTGGCGTACTTGATTAGCCAGCCAGGTGAAGGCATCGAGCGACTTGGGGTCGTCCTGTGCAATGAAACTGCCGTACCCATTTTTATCGTAGATTTTGCCCCCATTGGTGGTAGCCCAGGCATAGTACTGCAATGACCAGGCATCCAGGACAAAGCCGTATTTGCCTTTGGCCTTGATCTTCTCAATCATCTGCTGGAAGGCATCGCGCGTCCACTGCCCCTGCTGATACATATCAGCAGGCATGGTCGTGATGCCAGCATCCTGCAGCACTTTCTGGTTATACCAGAGCAACAGGGGGTTGCAATCGACGGGGACACCAAAAATCTTTCCACTCTGTGTCCTGGCAGCCCCCCACAGGCCAGGAACAAAATCGCCCGCCTTCTCCTTCGCCTTTGGGCTGTTCAATAACGTATCCAGTTGGGTAACGGTCTGATTCGCGACTAACTTGCCGATATCACCGTCACCGACATAGAAGACATCTGGCGCATTACCGCCATTGAGTTCGGTCAGCATCTTGGAAAAATAGTTGCTGTTGGCCGAGGGAACAAAGGTGTACTGTACATTGGTGTTGTGCGTCTTGTTGTAGTTCGCGGTGAAATCCTTGAAGCGTTGAATCTCACCGGTGTTGGCCCAGTTGGACCACTTGATCGAGGAGGAGCTTCCTCCTCCTCCGATGCTGCCACTGGTACAGGCCGCCATGAATGCTTCGATACTGGAGAGCGAGAGTCCCAGCGCCATAGCCCGACGCATGAATGTCCGGCGGTCTATCCTCCCTGTCTGAAACGCCTCCATAAGAGATTGTTGAGAAATGCTCATTGCTACCTTCCTTCTCCCAATGTGATGGGATAAATAGCGCTACAAAAAAGGAAAATGGGACGAAAAGACAAACCCTTCATTATAAGGGCAAGAGTTGACAACAGGACGAGAGGAGGATGTAAAGAAAAGTGAAAAGAATTACCGCCATACTGTTACTCCTCATTGAGCACTGACCAACAAAGACATCCTAAATGCAGCACGTACGGATGTACTCGGGCAAGGTTCGATTTACGTTCAATCAAACTTGACAGTCAGAACGGCCCCAAAACAATTTTCACCTATTCCAAAGATAATTTCTCACTACATAGCACGACCCAGATAGCAATTGAGTTTCAGGAAACTGTCATGTGCATTTGAACCATGCCTTAACGAAGTATAGAGTTCCCTTCCTGAATACCAACTCATAACTGACGAATACTTCCGACGATACATTCTACAGGAGTGTTATGCGTTTTTGGATGGTGAATCCGCCTCTAGAGGGTATACAGAGATTAACGTCAACTGGAGGTCACGCACTTTGCTGAGTAGGCCGTGTAGCGCGGCCTGATCGACTACCTCACCGGTAAGTATCGTTTCCCCGTTCGCCTCCTGAGTCACCACCAGTCCGCCCAACCAGGCTGACCAGCGCTGATCGAGCTTCTCTTTGAGACGAATCCGGTAGACTGTCATCCTTCCTCCTTTCGAGTGACGGCCACTGCTCTGAGGATGTGCTACAAGAGAGTTCTCTGAAAAGTATAGTTGACAGGAAAAGTATAGCTGACAGCAAGGGACAGAGCAGGCCCAAAAAGAAGTATTTGCAGGGTGATTTTTGCGGAAGAAACGGGTGAGAGGATTGCGATTTCCATAGTGCCTGGCAAGGCGTTCTTTACTGTGGGAGACCTCACTACTCGTGCCTGTTGAGTGACACGGCTGCTATGTTGGGTGACACGACTGCAAGATGAGGCTCCCCTTTATCGGAATTTGCACTTTGTTACTTTGGATCTGGCATGGTATACTGTCGGGCAGGCGGGCTTATAAATCGCGCCCCTACCGATGCGGTCAAGGCCAGTAAGATCCGATATCGTCGTCAATTGTCAGTTGCATACTGACGACGAACGACTGACAACTGACAGAGGTGACCAGAATGACCGAATCCTTCATCACCCTGGATGCCCTGCGCTCCTTCTCGCGCGAAGGGCGTGCCCTCATCCTCGACTATGGTGGCCCGCGCGTCGCGATTACGGTCCTGACTGATCGCATGATCCGGGTGCGGCTGGCACCTGATGGGACGTTTGCTGCACGCCGCTCCTGGGCGGTCGCCCGGGCGGATGATGCGTTCTCGGAGGCATCGTTCGCAATCGAGGAGTCGGGCCAGGCGCTCGCGCTGCTAACGGCCTCGCTCACGGT